>Ga0222719_10000279_pt1 | contig 51705 bp, 93 predicted proteins | sample C33_34DmetaG_FD_165039 | JGI IMG/M metagenome (GOLD analysis project Ga0222719, IMG submission 165039) | Estuarine water microbial communities from San Francisco Bay, California, United States - C33_34D | ecosystem: Environmental > Aquatic > Marine > Unclassified | place: USA: California...
CTTTCTCTTTAACGAGATAGAGCGCTGACGCAAAAGATCCGAGTTTACTTCCACCTCCTGGAATTTTTGCAACGAGCCTTTTGATGTTAGCCACAAGGCGAATGAAAGGAGTATAAGAAGACTTTTTACTATCAGTGTCAAGTTTCACGTTCCTATTTCTCTTTCCGTTTTCGTCTATAACACCTTCTTTATATGCATCCCAACTTGTCCAATCCATAACCATCATTCTTATGAATCTAAATGCATAAACGGTGTCTACTGCTCCTTTTAGTATACCCATTAAATCTTCCTTAATATGTCGACAACATTTGGATCCATAGTGATACCAGTATATTGATCATTTCTAATATAATTTAAAAATATTAAAAATGGTTTTACTATAGGCCAATGTCTATCTTCAAGTTTAAGCTCTAATATTTCAAGAGCAGCTTCAATACCGAACATATTAAAAACAACTATGAAGTGATTTAGTAATAATCTCTCAGCCAGATCATCTGTTTCGAGATAACGATTAAGCAATCGTTTTATATACTTAAATCTCTTTAAGTCTTCATAAAACTCATCAATATCAGCGAACTTCGGATTCTTATAATGCTTAGCTGCATACAAGAATAAGTTCTTTTCGGTTAGTTCTTTAAAAATCATTACAAAATTATATATTCAATTTTTAAAGAGCTTCTTTCAATTCTTCAATCAACGCCGCTTTATTTTTTCTTGTATCAAGTAAAATACCAATTTCAATACCAAGAGCTTCAAGTTCTTTCTTAGTCATTGATTCATATTCACTAGGAAGAGTATCATCAGTCATAAGTTCTGCCTTTGCTTCTTGAAAATTTGTAGGAGATTCAGTAAGCATCTCTGCTTCAGGCGTACTGCTTCCAAAATATTCTGCAATTGCTTCTTCAGATATTTTTCTAGAAACTAAGAGTTCTCCAGTTCTAGGATGTCTCCAACCTTGTGGAGTTGGTATCGCATCTTTTTGAAAATTTGGTGGTTGTATCATTATATTTTACCTTTATTCTCAACTTTTGCTATTGCATCAAGTAGACTGTTTGATACTGTATTACCTGATACACCATAAGATTCAGTTGCTATTTTAGGTCCTTGACCTTTTTTAGTTTCGTCAGTAGGTGGATTGATTATTTTCTTATCACCTTTTTTATTATCATTACTTCGAGCTTTCATGCTTGGACCTGCTCTACCTGCTTTTGCAGCATCGTCATGAGACTTTTTCTCCAAATCAGGATCAGCGGAATTACCTTGAATATCAGCTTTCATTTTTTTAGCACCGGCACCTTTTAGATTATTATCCATTGGCTCAGCTTCAGCTGCACTCTTATAATGAGCTGCTCTATCACCTTCGTATAATGACATTAGCTTTTCTCTAAAGGTCATTGTACTTTCTTTCTGATCTGTAATTTTTGTTGCTGTAACTTCTTTTACTGATGAAGATCCTGTTTTCATAGTTTGCATATTACTATGAGTCATATCTTTATCATAGTGCTTTTTAAGAAATTTATGTATAGTTCCGCCATCTGAATTATCATGATGATTTAAAGATACTTTTACTTTGCCATCGTCGTTAACACCTGAATATTTTGCATTAATTCCAGCAGCTTTTGCTTTTTTTATAAATGAGTCATGTGAACCATGATTCTTATGATACAAATCTACAGTGTATTTGTGTGGTATTCCTGCAGCTTCTTTTATTTTACCACCACCTAAATGATTGTCAACATACTTTTGTAATTTTTTAGGATCTGAATGAGATATAGTTACCTTATCTCCATCTGCACCTTTACTATGTACTTTAACTCCCATACCAGCTTTTGCAGCGTGTTTATGTCCTACAAAAAAGTCAGTAGTGTGTGTTGCTTCTTTCTGATCTGCTATTGCGTTAGCTGTATCTTTTTTCATAGTAACCGGATGAGTCTTTCCGCCAAAGCTGAAATTCTTCTTTCCGTCTTTTGCTGCTGCAGCTGCTGCGCCATGGAAGGCAGTTCTTTCATTTGCCGGTATTTCTTCCGGAATTAAAAATTTACTTTCGCTTAGGACCTTAGCATCGGCCCTATGCATATTGAATGGATTGTTGTTAAACATTGGTTTCTCCTTTACATCCACATGTGGGCCACATAGGCTCCTACTGCTGCAACCATTGCAGCGTATACCACTTTATTTATAAGACTTACTGTTCTTGCGTTATCGTCAACAGATTTCTGTATGTCATCTAATTTTACAGAGAGTTTATTTAGTCTATCTCGCATATTTTCATGATCACCTTGTAATGCTAATATTTTCTCTTCTGCTCGAGCTAAAGATATCATAGCATCTGCTAACCTATCTATCTTTTCTTCTATGCGATCAAGTCTAGCTTCTTGTGATTCGTTTGGAGCCATTTATCTGCCTTGCCCTCTGTATTTTTTAAAACTTTTTCTTTTATGTTTATGCGATGTCAGATTTTTGACATTCATCTTCTTTTTTCCTATTTTAATTTTATTTCCAAAAAATATTTTGATTCAACACTATTAAAACAATCAGTGATTTGCAGGCCTGAGTCATCAATAAAAGATTTAAAACTATCTGGTGTAGAACCTTTATAATTTTCTTGCAACAATATTATTCCGTTAGGCATCATATGTGATTTAATATTACTAAAAAAGTTTTTATGTGATTGCCAATTAATATCAGAACAAATTCTATTTGCATTTCTTAACTGTGATATATTTTTGTTATAGTGCGGTGGATTTGCAACCACAAGATCAAACATCTCATATGCTGGTAATAAACTTATATCTTTTAAAAGATAGGCCGACACAAGATCTAAACAATTATTTTCTTGGTAATTAATTGTTTGATCAAGTAATTCAAGAGCTGGATTGTGTAGATCTGTTAAACACAATTTATCACAGATACCATGAGACAATAAAGAAAATCCTATAAACCCAGGACCACTGCACCACTCAAATACTTTAGAAAATTTCTTATTAGGATATTTTATTTTTATTTTCGATATAAAATCTTGTCCAAAATGCTGTCCGCCTCCTTCTGTATCATCAGTGTAAAAAACAGTTATTGGCAATTGTCCATAACAGAAGAATTTTTTAGTATTATCTTCCACAATTGAAATTGCGTCGGTCAATCGATCGAGTTTTTCTTCTATCCTATTTAATCTAATAGTATCTGATTCTTGAAGCATTATCGTTTTCCTTGACCTCTATATTTTTTAAAACTTTTTCTTTTATGTTTATTCATAGTCGAAGTATTAGGCCTACGCCCAATAGATGTTCCATGCTTAATAGTTTCATGAATAGAAGCTGTTTTAAATATTTTTGCCATTATTCACTCTTCCAAATAGTCCATACACCATAAGCAATTGCTATACCTGCTGCAATCTTAGCTAACGGCGATAAGAATAATATCATAAGACCAAGAGCAATACAAACTGCACCGTCTAAGCTTGTTCTCTCTTTAGTTCTTTCTTTTATCCAATTTTTAATCATTACCATTTCTCCTTGTCTGCCCAGTATGCAGCTGAGGATTTACCCTTTGCTATATTCTTGGCATGTCTAGCTTTGAATGATTTACGTTTGGCCTTCATCTTATCAGACTCACCTTTTTTAGGTTCACCAGCAGTAGATGCACCTTGTTGACCAAACCGAATAGTTTTTGGTTTGCCGTTTATTTTTGTAACAACAATATGACTACTAGTAGGATGACTTGGTGTCCGTTTTGGTTTATCAAATCCAGATACACCTGCTCTTTTAAGCATAGGATCTTTTTCTTCTAAAAATTTTTTAAAACTATCTAGGATCATTACTTTTTCCTTTTTTTCTTATTATCCGGATGACCTTTACCACCATCTTTACGAGTAGCCCATACTGCTCTTTGTTGAGCCATAGAAACATAACCTTCTTCCTTTGGTTCTTCTTCTTGACCTTCCATATATGAATATACATCTTTGATATAATCAGAAGCTTTTGTAATTTTATTTTGGCACCATTCGGGAAGATTCTCATTATCTTCAAACATATCAATTAAATCTTGAGCTTGATCAATCATAGCTCTCAATTGAGTTTTAGCCATATCTCCTTCGTAATCATATTCACCAGGATCTTTTGCTTCTTTTTGGCCAGGTGTTATTTTCTTCATAAGCTTTACAGATTCAGGCGTACCATAATCATATTTGTATTCTTTAACTTCTCTATCTTGAGCTTTGTCTCTATATGCTTTTTTAACTTTACTCTTTGTGATCCTATCAACATCTTTTATTAGCGATGGTTGTTTTACTATTTTACGAAGTTTTTGTAATAATGCGCCAGGTGTCTTATCATTCATATATAGATCTGGTAATCCATCAATAGAAACTTTAAAGCTGGTATCTTCTTTAACACCTAAAGCTTTCTTAGCTAATGATATTTTAGTTTGATCACTTTTCTTAAGGGCAGCTAGTCCTTTTGCTTTTTTATCCAGTTCCTTTGCTCCTTTACCTGTTGTTCTTAACCAATCAGGTCTTGCTTTTTTACTAGGACCAACTAAAGCTCTTTGAACTTTTGCTTTAGTTTTTAATCTCATAGATAACTCACTAAATGATCTATTCTTTTGACCAAATAGTTTTAATGAACTACCTGCAAGCTTAGATTCCTGTGGTCCGCGTTTAGCATCAAGATAAGCAGCAATAGCCATATCTCTTTTTTTCTTATCGTTCTTACCTTTAAACTGAGGAGCCTTAGACTTCTTAAAGTCTTTAATGTAAGAACCGATTCCGTCTTTTGGATCTAGTGGCATATTTTATCCTGGCTTTTTTGGAAATTTAGTTCCTGGTTTTGCTGTTTGTTTAAATTTTCCAGCGTCTTTACTAGCTTCATGAGCCATTGCAGTTTGTTTATGAGCTGCATCTGATGCTTTCTTATATTGTGGTGAATTAGCTCCATGTTTTTTATGAGCATCAATAGCTTTTTGATGATGATCAGCGGCTTGTGCGTGTTCCGTACCAGCATAATCATGATCTTCATGGCCGTCATTAGTCACTTCACTTTCATGCGCATAACTGTGAGTGTTATGAGCATTTTTCATTGCTTTATGATAACCTATGTCTTCATTTAAGCTTTCTCTTAATTCGAAAAAATCTTTCATTAGTATCTCCTATTTAGCATTCATTGCTTTTGTCATTTGAGCAATGACACGTTTCATATCGTCTTTTGGAATTTGTATAAATTTACCTTTACCTCTTCCATAGTTAATCTGAAAAGTATGTCCACCTTTACCAGCAAATCTATCAATTTGAAAACCAACTCTGTCATCAGTAAACATGTTAGTAGCTTCTTCGAGTTCTTCTTCTTTTTCTTCAGTTAGAACTTTTGTGATTGCATCTCTTAAACTCATTTCATACTCCCAACTTTTTTCTTAGTTCCAAATTGACTAGTATCATCTTTTGAGATCATACCTTTTATTCCTGCGCCAGGATCAGCTTTACCGTGATAACCTTGTGCGTACCCTGGTTTTAGTTTTTTAACTTTACCGCCTTTTGCTTTAAAGGCATCAATTGCTTTTTGATGTGCTGCCTTTTCAGCGTCTGTCATAGCTTCTTTTTTCATAAGTCTGTTTGTAGCTTTATCAATACCAGCAACTCGTTTTGCTGCTTTACGTTCTGGGCTTTTCTTATAATCTTGATCCGGTCCACCTAATCGACTTATTGAATTTGCTGTGCCTTGTTGTTGACCTTTGTCATAAACATCTCTTGAAGCTTTACCGATGTAACTTCTTGCAAGATTTTTAGATATTTCTTTCACTGTAGCTTCTGAAGCTGCAACTTTAGAATTTTTCATTTTAGACTTAGCCATATCAATACCCTTATTGCGTTTTACTTGATTGGCATATGCATCATCACTTGTTCTTTTACCGAGATCTCTTTGTGCCCATTTTCTAGACTTATCTTGACCAGCTTTTTTAATATATGATGTTAATGTACCTTTTGATATTTCATTTACTTTAGATTCATTTTGTCTTTTAAGAACTGCTGCAACTTGAGGATGTTTATCTATGTCTTTAGAAATTTTATTCATAGCTTTAACAGCACCGGTCATATTACCTTTTTTATAACGAGGATCAGATGCGATGCCAATTGCTTGTTTAACATGTTTAGGATCATGTGCTTCATATTGAACATCATCTCTTAAATCTTTATCAGCGCCATGATAAGTACCTTTGCCTTTTGTAATATATGAATTGACTCGCGCCATTCCCCATTGCTGTGGAGTCGTGCCTGGCCTATGTCCAGTTTTCCAAGCAGCCATGCCACGATTATAAACCTTCTTTAATGTTCCATAAGATACACCAGATTTCTCTGCTTTTTTCTTTAAGCCTTCATTTTCTAGAAGATCACTGTAGGTTGAAAATTTAAGCATTTTCTTTACTCCTGTTTTTTATTTTTCTAACTTTAGCACGGTCTAACATTCTTGCGTGTTTCATTTTATCGACCATTTTTTCTCGTTCAATTTTCTTTTTAGTTAATTCTACAGCATCTTCACCATACATTTTTCTATATTTAAGAGTATGCTTACTTAGTTTTGTTTTTGCAGTAGCATCACCAGGTGCAGGTTTATAAGCTGCAGGACTATCATCAGACATCTTTGCATACTTTTTAAAATGTGCAAGTCTTTTTGTCTTAGTTGATTTTTCTAATCCTTTATAATAAGGTGCTGGTTGTGTGCCTTTTTTATCTTTAATATCTGGATCTTGCTTGACTTTTTGATTTCCTTCTTTTTCAAGAAGTTCTATATCTGTAAGCCATTTTCTATACATCTTACCTGCTGATTCTACAATGACATAATTAGTTCCAAGACTGGTAACACTACCGAGTTCGTCACTGCCCAACATTGAAACACGATCACCAATATTATACAGAGTTCCTTTAACATATGCCTCTCTTTTCTCAGAGACAGGCTCGAAATGTAACTTATTAAAATACTCTTTTTGCTCTTTGAGTCCCATACCTTTTCTTACTTCATTATATACTTTCTTTGCGTCTGAATTTGATACATTCCGTGGCAGCCCCTGTGAGAATTGTGTGAAGTCTCCTTCATTTGCGAGTGATCTCATCTTAGATGCTGACATTCCACTAACATCGTCTGCATCGGGGTCTCTGTCTCCGGCTGAAATTACGTTGATTTTATTGAAATTATAAAGACCATGTCGGCCTTTAACTCCATTATATTTGTTTAACAGTGTGTTGAATTCATTTACTCTGTCTGATCCAACAACCATTGCTATATTTTTAAATCCATCATTATACATTTCAGCGACTGCATCAAAAACAGTTTTAACTTTCTTATCAAGCATTACGCTTCTTGCATGCTTGGGAAAGAACTTACGAACAGTCTTAACTTTATATTTAAAATCCAATGGATTTTTCTTTTTATCTGTTGATTGCGATAAGTAAACTCTATAAGGATTCTTACCAGATTTTTTTGACAACTCATTCATTAATTTTTCATGACCAGTTGTAGGAGGATTCATACGACCGAAAGTAAAGAATACGGTCTTCTCTTCCTCTATCAAATAATTTTTAAATGAACTTATCATTAACCTTTCTTTCTTTGTAATTCTTTCTTACGTACATCTTTAAATAGCTTCTTAGCTATTCTTTTAATTCTTTGTTGTAAAGCTGGCTTTTCAAGTCTCTTTTCAATTTCTTGTTTTCTTGCAAAAGTAAGTTCGCCTTTAGGAACACCGCGTGTTAACTTCTTTGCAATCTGAGCTCTCGCTTGTCTTAATGCTCTTTTTTCGATAGTTTGTTTATTAGCCATCTTTTTCATAGCACGTTTTCTACCTATGGCAATACGTGACTTCATTCTCTTCATGAGTCGAGAACGTTTCATTCTTTGCTGTAAGTTTAGAGCCTCATCAACATCTTCTTTTCTTAAATTCTTAGTTTTACTTTTATTAGTGACAACGTGAGGTTTACCATTAATATGCACTACGGCTTCACCTTCTTTATTCACGTTACCGTCCCATGTACCAGCAGCATGAGCTTTACGTGCTGCTTTAACTTTTGGATGATTATCTATTGATTCTTTGTTGATAACTTCTTTGTCGGTCTTTACCATTCTAACACCAACCTTTCCGTCTGGCTTAATATATTTTTCTGGCTTTCTATCAGCACTTTGTACAGAAGCATTCATAGCTTTCTTGTAGTCAGATGTGTAAGGTGCGTTCACCTTATTGACTTTCATTCTCATATATTTGGAAGTACCTTTAGGACCTTTCACAGGTATCTTAAGGTTCGGAAGATCTTTATCTTTCTTCATAGAAAGTTCAGAAAACGATTTGATTGGGGCCATTAATTCCTCCCTGGTTTATCCCATCCTTTTATAATTTCTGGTGAAAAGTTGGCGTATGAAAACTCCATACGATCAACAATTTTCACTGCATCACCACCAAGTTTGTCAATAGCGACATACCCTTCCTGACCAGTTACCTTATACCCATCACGAGTCTTTAAAAAGGTTTGCGCGCTATTTAACTTATTAAGTATATTTATAATTTTTAGTTTTGCTAGAACTATAGATTTTTGCAATTCGAACATCATTTGCAAACTTATTTTATTTTGAGATGAAAAAAATTTCAATATATCATCTAATTTTTTTTGTTGAACAGATTTACCTTTTTCAGTTGTTCTCTTATCTATTTCTTTTTGGTACTTCTGTTTAATATAATTTATAAGCTTGTCAACATGAGTTTTAGTGTTACCAATAACTTCACCTTTTCGTACAAATGTATTATTGAATGTTTCAATTAGTTGAGCAAGACTTTGGTTATTTTCAAGAGTACGCAACGTAGTTCCTGAAATTTTATTGAATATTCTACCGCAATTACTAAGATGCGCATTGACTTCATCTGTGTCTTTTTTACTCATAGTAAATTGAGTCATATCTCTTAACATAGCATCTTGTGACCAAACATCTTTTGATTTGAAATTTGATATATCAACTCCGTAAGATGCTTTCATGTCTTCAAAGTTTTTACCATTATATGCAGTATGCCAGACTATTCCAATCTTTGCTGACTTTGCTTTCTTAGCAGCTTCAGTTCCTGAGGGTATAGCATACATAATTGTGTTAGGGTGAAAAGTTAAATATGTCTTTCCTTTTATCTTTCGAGTTTTTAAATCGCCTGGACCAAATAAGAAGTCACCTTGTATAACACCTTTGATACCAATGTTAGGTAAATATTTCAGAGCTGCTTTAAGTTTTAGATTAAGATCACCACTAGTATCATCATCAATGTCAGCATCAGTTTTATAAACCTTTGGTGATTTATTAAATATCCCTTTCTTAGCGACAAAGAATTTACCATCGCGAGGATCTGTACCAGCGAAAACAGCAGGAGCTCCGTCCCATTTAACAGATACGTTTCCGTCCTTTACTCCTGCAACCATGTCTCGTAAAGATCTTAATGCGAGTATAGCTTGCCTTGTACCATTAACTCCACCATAAAGAACCTTGTCCTCTATATGTGTCATATGAGTATTCTTTTGTTCTGATATAAATTCTATAAATCTCATGATCGTATCTTCAATAGCACCAATTCAAATCCTGCACTTACGGATGTAGTGGCGCTTCCCTTTGCTCTTACTTCAATATCATGTTTTTCAGGTATCTCTATTGGAATACGCCAGTTCTTTTCACTAAATCCACCACGTTTCGTAATGAATGCCTTTGTGTTCCAAGCACTTCCTGAAGTTCCGTTTCTAACTAAAATTTTTATTTCAGTTTCTAAATCTTTTGCTGCTCCAACATCAAGTTGTATTAAATATGCGTTGTATTTTAAAGGAACCGTATATAGAGCCATTAATGTTTGACCATAACCAGCAGTAATAATAGCGGCTGATTGCGAATCAACTGTAATAGTTACGTTGCCAACGTTTGTGCTACCTGTATTTGGAGTCACCATACGAGCTCTAAAAACACGATAAAATTGTTGTGTTCCAGCAGATCCACCAATAGTCAATGTTTCAGTAATCTCATTATAGTTTGCATCTAGTCCAGTAACTTCAACTGTTCCATCATTGTCTGATGATGTATCAGATGATGTAGCTGTCGCTGTTCCTGCTGTAGATATGTAAGTGTATACGTTATTTCCATCCCATACAGTTTCAAATGAACCACCAACAGCAGAATTATAACCAAATTTATCTATGAATTTTGTGTTGACTACTCTACCTGCCGAAAGATCTATAGTCTCGGCTAATTGACTATTTGCGAAATGTCGACTTACCGCCATTTTTTTTTTTCTCCTCTATACTTTAACTCTAGGTTTTATTGTACCTTGTGTTATAGTGTGTATTTGAATATCATCGAATCCAACTTTTTTAATAGTAACAATCTCACCGCCTTCAGTAGTTAATTTACCATTAGCTCCATTATTGTTTATAAAAATAACCGGTGTATTGCCAAAATATTTAGCTGCAGCTCTTCCATACTGCAATTCTATTTTCTTCCAATCAGTAGGAAATTTCTTTCGTATTGCATCTATTTGTGTAGTGTTAACTTCGTTTTGACCTTTACCTTGAGTTTTTAATCCCATTTGATTTTTCATTTCAACTGCTTTAGTAACCATATCTCCTAATGGCACAGTTCCACCAAGTTTAAATCCAGTAAGTGTATTTGTATTCTTTGAATAGTTCGCAGCTTTAACTTCATATTTTTTACCAGCAATTATAATATCAACACCAGCAGAAGCACCGCCTCCTAGCATTGCTTGATCACATAAAAAATAAAGTGTAGCTTCACCAGGACCTACACCTTTTAAATTATAATAATGTAATTTATTGAAATTAGTTCTGTCTTCGCTTTTTAATTCTCTAATTAGTTTGTTAGCAGTTTCAGCTTTAACGTCGCCTCTAATAGTTTTATTCAAATCGAACTTTGGAAAAAAGTGCATATGAAATAAATGTTGTATTTCACTCTTATATTTTAAAGATTCAAAATCTTTTGTTTGAAGATTAAATGATGTTATTTTCTGAGCTCTCTTTAAAAACTCAGTATCTAGGTCTGATACATTCACGGCTGCCATCTCCTTCATATATGTTCTAAATCTTTGCATATGCTTTCCTCTAGTAACATTATTATACACTATTTATAACAGTTTGTACACAAAAAAAAGCGCCCGGAGGCGCTTTAATTGTAATATTATATTTAAATTATTTTTTAAGCATGTCTGCAGTAAGCACTGGAAATTCTTTCATTGCTTTAGCATACTTTGCTCTTTCTTCTTTTGGCATTGAAATCATACCAGCATCTGATAATATACCTTCATCGTTCCAATGTTTTTTCCATTCATTTATATAATCCTTAACGCCAGGAATCATATTTAAATGACTATGCTTAACATAGAAATATAGTGCTCTCGATATTGAGTATTTACCATCAGCTATATTTTCAAAAGATGGCTCATTACCATCAATAATAGCACCTTGCAATACGTCCATGTTTTGGTCTAAGTAAGAGAAACCAAAGATTCCAAATGTATTTGGATCTGTTTGAAGCTTCTTAACAATAAGATTGTCTTGCTCTCCTGCTTCAACATAAGCGCCATCTGTTCTCATGGCTCTACATTTCTTTGCTTTATAACCAATAGCTTTAACTTCTTTACTCTTCTTGCAAAAGCCTTTTTCATTTACCATCTCAACGAATGACGCTCTTGTACCAGATGTTGTTGGTGGTCCCATTACTTTAATGGGTAAGTTAGGTAGAGAGGGATTTACATCACTCCAATTTTTATATGGATTGTCTACCATCTTACCATCTACTGGAACTCTTGCTGTTAAAGCTTTACCTAAATCGTACTTAGATATTTTTAGTAGTGTGCCTTTCTTAGAACTTGCTACCACAATTCCGTCATAACCCACTTTAATCTCAGTTACTTTAACATCATTTTTATTACAGTACTCAAGTTCTTTAACTTTCATTCTTGATGATGCATTACCAATATCAATGTATGTTAAACCTGTACCATCGCATACACCTTTCTTTCCGACTGATGAGCCACCTGACTCGACAACTGGTGTTTTTATGCTTGGATTTTTTCCTACTTGTTCAGCTATAATAGTTGCAAATGGCAACACTGTAGATGAACCAGCAATCGATACGTTATCTCTAGCATTGGCTTCTACAGCAAATAGCGATAGAGAAACAAAAGCAATAAGTTTCTTCATTTTTACCTCTTTTTATGAAAATGTTTTTGATATTATTATGTATTATCTAGAAGGCTTTCTGAAGTTTACACTTTTGTTAAACTTTTTCTTTTGAGAAGATTTTGTTCTTTGCTCATTTCGGTATTGAGGATCGTATTGCTCGTATCCTCGAATACCATTTTCTCTAGCCCATGCGGCTATCATTTCTGGTCTATGTTTTTTCATTTTCTAAATCTCACTGTGTAAGTTTTCCCTTCGTATTCGAAAGAGATTGTTGAGTGAGAGTATACTGATCTAGACTCTTCCTTATAACGCGTTTGATTGCTGCAGTATGTCTTAACATTGCCACTAGCGCTACTATTTGAATGACCAAGCATGCCGCCAATAAGAGCTCCGATTGCACCGCCATCTTTTTCTCCTTTTATATTATTGCCTATGATTCCACCGATAATTGCTCCGGCAAGAGCATCTCCGGTCTTGTCACCTGATGTGACTTTATCTCTACAAACTTCAACTGTATATGGTATTTGTTTTATTACAGTCTTGTAGTGATCTCTTATATTATTTTCATTAGCTTTAACTTTTCCTGATACTGTGAGAAACGCCGCAGTCGCTAGCGTTACCCAAAAGAAAAAGTCTTTAGTTTTTTGATCCATTACTTTAACTTCCATAAAATGTATTCTTCACCATTAGACTTCATAGTAATAGCAGGAACTCCAGATGCTGGTGTCTTACCTACATATTCCCATTTATAACCTTCTTTCATCTGCTGGTTTGCAGTTTCTCTAAATTCTTGCGTGTCCATGCTGAACAATGCAAGAAGTAATACTAGTAACATTATCTTATTCTCCCAATTTAGTTAGTGGTTCAGTTTTATTATAGTCAGTGTAATCATTATCAGAATATCTGCGACCTGCAACTTGTTTAATTACCACACCATCTCTAATGCGATAAGTAATGAGCTCTCTGGATAAGACACCGTCTGTATCCAGGAGATCAAAAGCTTTTTTTAACGGACCGTCAGTCATTAAGCTACTTCCGCAAATTTTAATGCTGTGTTAAGAGCATTTCTTTTTTTGATTTGATTTCCACCAAACCATGAAGAGTAGAGTCTATTGTCAGAGTTTCTACCCTGTAAGTGATCAGTAACATAAGTCACTGAGTTGAATGCTTGCCACCAAGAACCTTCGGCATACTTTGCACCAGGTTGCTGTTCAAGAGCATCATAACATGCAATTGCATTCTTTGAAAGTGTCTCCATAGAAAGAGATTTGTTCTGTACTCTCTTATCAGCAGTTCTTGGATAAACGGTGTTGTAGTACTCAATTAGAGAATCAATGTTGTATCTCTTAGAACCAAGAAACTCCGCCATTTCTTTATAAGTCTTCAACTTATCAGAAGCGATACCTAAAGCTTTCTTGACTTCTTTAGAATTGAACTCAACTCTATGACCAACTTTAACTGATCTTTGAGCTTCTTGATCGAGTGAAAGTGAAAGAGTATTGTTACATACAACTCTGATTGGTGTAAACCTAATGTCTATAGACTTACCGTAAAGATGTGGATTAGAGAAAAGCAAGTAAGACTCAACAGTGTCACCGCCAAAGAGATCAAATGATTCTTTAACTTTCGCTAAAGCCCATACCATCTGTCCACCCTTCAATGAACCTGCTGTATGCATTTCCATATCACCAGCAAGAACATACTCTGAAAAGAATTCAAAGGCTTGTTCGTTTTGAACTGGATTCCAGATCTGACCGATGTTAGTAAGAACTTTATCGTCTGAACTTCTTACAAGAGCTTTCATTCCAGTAGCAACTTTCTTACCGTTTGGTAATGTTGCGTATGAATCGATTTGATCGACTGTCCAGTCAAGGCCAGCTTTTTTCATCATCTGTGCTGGTGTCAGATCATTTGATACGGGAACTCCGAGACCGTGCCACGGTACTTCGCCTGCGTATGCCATAGTTTCAACTTGATGTGCCATAATATAAATCCTCCTATTGGCTATTTGAATTTCGTTCGATACAACCTGAAGGTAAACCTTCAGCAGTACAAGGGTCTTCCATTGCTCCAATTGCAATAACTGCAGTTGAAAATAAAAGTAATGCGATAAATAGTTTCATGAAATGTACTCCCTTTTTAATTTTATAATATAATTATACACTATTTTCTCTTAAATGTAAAGGCTTTTTTTCACTTAATTGCATTTTTTTCCAAGTATTTTATCCTCTACACTTTTAATATGCTTACACTTACGGAAAGCAATACAATCGCAATTGAATCCATTATCATACATACGTACTCGATACTGGTCTCCACGAGATCCAATCACTGGCCATATGACTCCAACGAATGGATGCTCGTACGTATTGATCTCATCTGACTTATGTGTGCTCATGTAAAATACCTCAATACGCTTGTTGCTAATAAGAATGATAGTACACCGTTCAATACGATAATAGCTCTATCATGCCAGATATATCCAACCCATAACCAGCCGAGTGTTCCTGTAAGACTAAAGACCACATCATATATTTTAGGAACTTCTTCCACACTTCTACACGCAACTGCAATTAGTACGAAGAAGCATGATATCCATTTGACGTACCATGTCAGATCGTGCTTAGGAGTAACCTTATCTACCTGATGTGTCATTCTGCTGACTCCTCGATAAGGATCCTGCCCGTGTCTACCTTATCCAAGATAATCTCAATGAGCTCTTGCCGCGGAGTTGATGTTTCATTCTTCAACAATTCAGTATACTCATTCTGATATGCAGTAAGTTTTTTCATAGTCATAGAAGACATCATATGTTCAGCTTTCTTCATTACGCGATCTCCTTAAATCCAACTCTGTCACAAATAAACTTCTGAAATTCTGTATCAGATGTCCATACAGTAAACTCATCGCCCACCATAGAACTACGAAGTGGTGTACCATCAAAGTTATGATGACATACTGTCACATCTGCCTGATCTCTTTCCGACCAAGAATAGAAAACATTCTGTGTACGTGTGAATGCATGCTCTAGAGCTTCCATAATAGACATATCGGGTGCATCGACTGATGCTGCTGTATATGGAACCGCACCGTAGTTGTTGTTAAATGTAATAGTTACTTTCATAATATAAACTCCCTTTTCAATTTTATAGTACTATTATACCACGGTTTATCTTAGATGTAAAGGAAAAAATGCACTTATTTAAATTTTTTTTTCGATCTCTTCGATCTTTGGATACTCGGCCTCGATACCGTGAGACAGGTCCAGATACGCGCATATGAACTCGAGGAAGAACTCATCATTAATAGTACAGTAGAACTCGAAAGCACGCTCACCAGTAAATCCCGCATACTCAAATTTACTGACATCATGAAACATATAGTAGTGATCTAATGCTGCTAACGCTATCTTCCGTGTTATCATCGTGAACCTCTTTATTTAAGAACTTTTTTTCGGAGGATTTTTTTAACACCCCTGACTTAATATCGCAGATCCTGGTATATCAGAGTCTTCAGCACCAGGATAAGGAAGACCTCCGATTGCCCATACATCTCCGTACAGATGCTGCCACTCCGGTGTTGTATCTGTTTTCTGTTTATAGTAATACTCCTCAGTATCTCCGAGCCTATACTCATTGCCATTCTCGACCTGATAGACTACCGTAGACACACGAAAGTCCGGCTGCTTTGGTTCCTTCGGTGTTAGACTATTATCATACACACGCATTCGGTTATTCGGATACAAGCAATACTGCCCGTTCTCAAGTTCCAACAAGTTAAACGACTTATGTTCCTCAGGTTGTTCAGATGTACTATAATCAACTTCATCCGCATGCACGTGATAGTTATCAAGAGTAGCAATATAAGTACCTTTCATTCTTCCATGATTCTTTGTATATACCTCAAAGTCCATAGATCCAATGAATTGTTTCTCTATACATGTAACACCGTAATCCATACAATTCCAGAACTGCAAATCAGGTAATGCCATATCTACTGTAGGAGTCTCCGGATTAGCAACGAATGCACTGATAGGAAGTTTATCGTATAGAGCTCCGTACTCCGGTAAGAATGTCTCAAAATAGAATGCTCTACCGGGTAAACTCTTTGCAGATACCCAATGACCTTCTACAAACTCTCCGTGGCCATCGACGAAATCTCGAAGATACTCGCGACGAACCCATACCTTCTGATTCGGTATATTACATATTAAGTGTGCCATATTAGTATATATTCTTCCTATGTGAAAAAAGGTCTCGAGACAAAAATTTCTCGAGAAAAAAATTTTATAATAAGGTTTCTATAAAAAGTTTCTGAGTCTCTACAGAAGTGCGATATACTAGTTGCCTATTATACCCTGCCACAATTTCTCCAATATAAACCCCTTATATAGTCTCAGCCCTCAGACACTGACCGAGACCCCGAAACAGTATACTATATAGTATCTAACCTTATGGTGCCAGATCGGGGCTCGGTGGGCCTCCAGTGTATTATATCGAGTCGTATGTTCTCAATGAAAGAATCTCTGAATCATTCGATTGTTTCTTATATAGAGCAATTGCTTGATCCATTGACTTCTCCTCGGTATTACCCCTCCCAGTAAAGTAAGTATTATTGGTAGTGGTGATAACAGTAAAGTAATTATTAGACATATTAAACTCCCTTTAAATTAATATAGTATTATTATACCACACCGTGCAGGAATGTAAAGGACTTTATGCGATTATATGCAGTTTTTTTTATACCTAAGAGAAAAATTCGGCGCTCCGCTGAGGGGACTAAGGTACACTGTTTTCTCCACAGAATCCTTAGTTTCTCAGAATTACATACTCTATAAGCAGTATAGTGATATTGCATATCACTTTTTGTATACATTACACATAGCGTTCTTTACAATGTTCAGGTATATTAGTATATAGATCCGGATTAGAAGGTGGGTGTATCCAGTCTACCTTTGTAAGTTTATTATTAATAAGAATTTGATCCGCCGACCATCTATTAGATTTAAGTATCATAAGCTCTATATTATGTTTATGAGCTATATCTTTTGCTTGTTCTATTTGATGTTCGTTATGTCGAAATGGTATGAACTGCCACACGATACGATGATGAGATTGTGCACCTAGGAGCATTGCTTTGAAAGATTGATGAAAGTTTTGTCCTATACGGTGTAGATTAACAGTCTTTTGATCAAGTCCATCTATACCAAATATGAATCGATATCTTCTTTTAATAGAGAAAACTTTATTCCAAAAATTTCTCTTCTTACCAGTTCCAGTTGTATGAACATGGACAACTGTGTTGTTGTTTTGACTGGCGTATTCTAGAAATTTTATAAAGTCTGGATGATAGATAGGATCTGATATTTGTCCGCAAAGATGAACAGATGTTGGAATAGTGTGAAGTATCTTTTTCCAATCATCAAAAGACATATCAGAAGAGCGTTTAACTTTATCTTTACCGGCAGGCTTTTGTCTATCACAGTACGTGCATTGTAATAAACATTTGTTTGAAAAGTCAATGTTAATGCTTCGATATGGAATCGTTTTTATATAATCAAGATACAGTTTATGGAAATTATTATCAATCATCATGATCGAGCTCAGAACAGTGTCTTATACATACCCGTGGTGCGTTTTCTGGACTATGCACAAGCGTTTCATGAAAGTGATACCATTCTGGTGATCTCAGTATCTCTTGCTCGATATCATCAACATTTGATACTTTAAGCTCTTTATCTAATAGTCCAAACATCTCATATTCTTGTATCGAACGTTTTTTTGCTTCATCACACCAACAGCACGGTAAAAGATAACCTTCTGCTGTATAAGCAATCGATTTCAAGGCCGGATTTTTAACTTTTTTACCATCAATTTCCCAATACGGGTGGCATTTTGGGTATAGTTTCATACTAGTATATATAATATTATGAGTCAATCATTACGGTGTACATCTATATGAGTATCTGTAGTAGTCTATTGAATAGATACTTACGATACGTTGACTCACTCCCATACGAATTATTAATGAGACTATATTATAGTATATTATGTATGATTATATTAACAAGAAATCGATAGGAGATGTGAAATGGATGATATTGTTTACCCAAAGATTAAGATAAGGGATATATTAGCGTTTAATGTATTGGGATTGTGTATAGTATATTGGATAATGTGATGACGGAATATGATTTAAGTAAGGAGTTATATAGGAAGATTAAGTTAAGAATGGACTTATTGCAGTATTGTATGGAATCGAATTATCATTTAAGTGATCCAGATGTTGTAAGTAACCATATAGCGAGTATTACTAAGTTTTGGTCCGTATTAGATGATGAGGATAAAGACTATATACATGGTGCAAGGTATGCGATTGAGGAGAATATGGAGTGGAATGTATGAAAAAAGTATGGATATATGAGAGTCCTGATAAGGGAAAGACTGTTTATAGAAGAGAATTTGGTAAAGTAGAGAGAGAATTAGTAGATGGTGATAGAGTTAGATCCAGCAAAGAGACCGTGGAGGTACAACGGGTTAGGTCAGAGAGTGTGGAAAGATAGAGATATGTTGAGGTTGTGGACTGATTCTGACCAGAAGAGATACGATGAAGAGAAAGATTATGAGGTATGGAGAGAGAAGTATGGTTATGAGTGGGAAGTTGTTACGACCGAGTGATCATATGATGATTGGTGTGACTGCATGTATGTTGTTTATATGTTATAAGATGGCGTTTTACAGTCCTGTGTATGCGTTGTTGTTGTCATGGTTTCATATGAGGTTATTTGATGTGTATGCGGTGTGGCGAAGAAACGGCTAATATGTAAAATAGGAGAAATGCACTGAATGAATATGTATTTTACTCACCTTAATCTCGAATATGATGAGGATATTTTAAAATTATATTTTGAAAATAGTGATTATCATGGCTTTAAATGCGATCCTAGTACAGCTCAACACGAGTTTTTTATACACGCTCCAGACTGGCAAGTATGTAAAAACACAGAACATATTGATGAAGTTAACAAAGTCTCGACTCAAGTTCAAAATCTGTTTGATGCAAACGTTAATACACAATTTTTTAAACAATTATCAGGTTGTGAAGTTCCATTTCACTATGATCCCGTACCAAAGTGTTCCGTTAATATTCTATTGTCGAAAAACAATTCACCAATTACATTTGAGAATATTGGTGATGTACATTACAAATGCGCTCTTCTTAACACAAAAAAGAAACACATGATTAGGTCCAGTGAAACCGATAGATGGTTATTGATTCTCAGTATTATGGATAAAACATATGAAGAATGTATACAAAGGTTAGAAAATGAATGCACACAGTGATTATTATGAAAGATTAGATATTGACTATGATTCGGCAAAGTTAATTGAAGAGTCAACTATGATTGACTACAGTCCTTTTCGTACGGGTAAGAAGACCAACACGTGGTTTGACAATCAAAATACTTGGGATATTGGCCGAGTGGACGACAACGAACCACATCTTGAAGTGCACAGATTAAAAGAAATAATTGAGACTTTGACTGGTTCGATTGTTAAGCCGAGGTATTATGTACAAGCGAAGAATTCAAGTGTACCATTTCACAAAGACCAGAACACTGAATGTTCGATTAACATCATCTTATCGAACCATGCAGGACCAATCTGTTTTGAGGATATTGGAGAAGTTGAATACAGATGCGCGTTACTTAACACAACACAGAGGCACAGCGTACCTGAATTTGATAGCGAAAGGTTGTTACTTAAATACTCGATATTCGATAAGACATATCAAGATGTGAGAAAAATGATGCAGCACCTCATAGATAATTAATGATATCTTCAATCGGAGGTCGACACTCATCACCAGTCGCAACTCTCGAGATAGGTGATGTCATATCTGTATAACCAAGTGTCATGCAAAAGAGCACTCGCCCTTTGATAAACTCCATTTTTTCCCACCCTTGATATCCGTCACGTGGAAATAAAAGAGAAAATGAACTCGCAAGATTATTCTCAATGCACATACCTGCAAGTATCATACTGAACATACCAATTTCAATATAATGTGCGGAGGTTAATTTATGAGGCGTTTGTATTGCAGGCCAACACCATTCTGATTTTTGATATTGTATACTCATTGATTTACTTAAGTTTTCAATAACTCGAGTTGTAAATATGAGAACGTATGGTGCGTTATAAAGTTTTGCACCATGATTATTATCTTTAATTTGATCATTACTTAATCCGGTCTCATCTCGACAAAATTCATAAAAACGTTTTTTTTCATCTTTTTTATCCGGTCCAAGTACTGTTACTGCGTATGGAACCACTAATTGTTTTGAAGGTACACACTGATATGTTCGTGTTATCATATCCTGCACCAGCGATTTATCTGGTATTTTATCATTAAAATCTTGTACATGAAATCGCTTCTTAAATATATCTTCTATCATAGTAGTCCTTTCTCATTTAATTTCTCTACGACATCATTCCATGGATGTCTAAGACAAAATTTTAATATTAATCTGTGATTTAAATCTGGTTCAACTCCATGTTCATGATGACCAACATCAATTAATGCGCACTGATAAGAATATGGCTTGTGTTCAATATGAATAGTAGGAGTAGTATCTAATAAGTTAATGTTTATTGACACCATATTATCTTCGTCTTTGTGATGAAGAAGCGTTGTGTTAGGAAACTGATAACTAAATCTAGGATAGTTATTCATACCATAGATATTTAAATCGTGTTCAATATCTTTCAATAATGGTTTAAGATCAGATTCATCTCGTATGAACAATTGATACCAAAACAATTCGCGACGAGGAATACAGCGCCAGTGCCACTGACCACGCTGTATATTCTCGTAAAACATATTACGATATCTTTTTTTATCGATATCATATTTAAGATGTTCTATCATTTACTTCACTTTCGCAAGATGTAATCATTAATTACTAATATGTCCATTGCTGTTTTATTGAATGTATTTATAGCTTCTTCAGGAGTTTCAACTATTGGTTCTTGACAATTGAAGCTGGTGTTTAATACCATTGGAACACCTGTTATATTATAAAATTCAGTTATTAATTGATGATAACGTAAATTCTGTTCTGGATTTACAGTTTGTATTCTTGCAGTTCCATCCACATGAGTGATCCCAGGAACTTGTTTAGGTTTTTTAACAGGCATAATTCGAGACATATAAGGACTGGGTTGTGATGTATCAAACCATTCCTGATAATGTTTTTCTAGTACAGACGGAGCAAACGGTCTGAAGTCTTCTCTCATTTTAATTGTATGATTGATAATATTCTTTATGTTAGGATTGCGAGGATCTGCTAAGATACTTCTATTACCTAATGCTCGATGTCCACTTTCAGATTTACCTTGAAACCAACCTACAATCTTACCATTTGCTATAGCTTGTGCTACTTCTCGTAAGTCAACTTTTTCTTTACCAAGATATGCATACTCTTTACCTGCATAGACATCAGGTTGATGCAAATTATTGTTTAGTACATAATCAGCATGCATATACGTTCCTATAGATTGACCTTCATCGCCTGGTGCTGGTGGAACGTACACATTATCCCATTCTTTAGTAAACATTTCATTCATATAACCATTATATGCCACTCCACCAGACACACATAAATTATTGCACGTTTTTAAATTAAAGACATAATCTCTAATGATCTCTTCTGTTGCTATTTGTAATGTTTTGGCTATGTCCTCAGGCTTTGTAGAATTTAACCATGTGCTGTTTTTTTCTTCTTTTAGATATTTAAATTTTTTATCAGTTTTCCAATAATGATCTAGTCTTAAATGAAATTCAGCAGAGTACTCTCCGTAACCGGCAAGTCCCATAATTTTACCAGCACCAAACACGCCCATTGGACCTAACTTTAAAAACTTAGAAAACCAATTCCATAAAAGTCCAATTCCCATGTGTTCTGAAAGATCAATAATCTTTCCGTTTTTGTTAATAAAAATACAATTGTATTTCCATCCCCTTCCATCTATAGCTAATATGTCAGATTTTTTAAATCCTGATAGTAAATATGCGTACGCAGCGTGAGATTGATGATGATCTATGTAATACAAGTTATTGCCGAGCATTTTATAATCCCATAGATTTTTAGGGTACCAATTAATGTCATCTTTAAATACGTGTAAGCTAGGCATTTGTTCTATTCCACCTATAGTGGTAGTAAACGCATATATATCATAATTATCAGGTTTCCAGTATTCTTTATAGAATTGCTGACCTGCGCTATCATCAAGGTTTTCGGGAACATTGTGTTTTTTTCGAGTGTATCTTTCTCGTTGATTGTGCCATTCACCATCATATGTATTATGATCGTGTGGACCGAATGCTGCACTAAATATTTTCATTTTTTATATGATTCTTCAGTCTTTCTTTTACTTCATTCCAATGATGTGTAAGACAAAATTTTAATATTAATCTTGGATTAGAATCAGGTTCAACACCATGCATAAAAGAACCTGTATTTATAAGTGCACACTGATATTCGTGAGGTTGATGTTCAATATGAATAGTAGGAGTTGTATCTAGTAAGTTAATATTTATAGAAGTCAAACAGGTATGTACTTTTACTTTATCTTTTTTAAGATTTTTAGTTTTATCCCATTTTGCATAATGATCATCTGTGTGATGATCAACTTTTGTATTTGGAAATTGATATGCAAATCTAGGTAAATTATTCATACCAAAAATATTTAAATCTTTTTCTACTGGTTCAATTAATGGTTTTAAAACATGATCATTAGGAATCATTATTTGATACCAGTAAAGTTCTTTTCTTGTACGAACTGTATAATGCCATTGCCCTAATTGTATATTATCATAAAAAATATTACGATACTTTTCTTTATCAATTTTATAATCTAGATGCTTAATTATATTCAATTCAATAGATCCTTTGCTTTTTCAAATTCTGTTTCAAAAATATTAAATTTTAACAACATTCTTTCTTTATGGAAAGCAGGTACTTTATGTCTTTTAGTAATATTTAATAGTGCACATTTATATTTTAATTCACCGTACTCTTCAAAAATTATCGGAGCTGATTCATTAGATAAAATAATATTAACTGCGCATCTAACTTTTTTATAATCACTATGAAAAGGTAACTCTGTTCCAGATTTCTGTTTAAAAATACTTGTTCTTACAAGACCGAGTTTACTAGTTAGCATATTATATAATTTTAATATTTCTGGTGCATTGTCAAATTTTCTTACTCTGTGAATTAACCAAGTGTTAGATTTATCAAACCAACTATTAGGTTTATAATCCTCAGTAAAGTAAGAATGATCTTGTTCAAGCTCTGTTTGAGTAATAGCGTAAGGAATAAAATTAAATGAATGAAATTCTTTAATAAGTTTATTTTTATTATAATTTAAATTTAAGTGCTTAAAAAACATTAGAAATATCTCCTTATGTTTTTATAATCGATACCAAATAATAAATTAATTCTAATCTTATCTGAATTATTAAATACTCGATGTGGCCAACCTGTATTTGTAAACCAACACTCACCGACTTTAAACTTATTCGAATCAACTACTCCTCTTCTCTTAACTTGAAAGGTACTGTCTTCATTGTTTAATGAGCATGAAACTCTACATGCAACACTTGTGTTTGTATCAATGTGCCAATCAAATAAATCACCGGGATGTAATACTGATATGCGAGCTCGGTAGAGTCCAGGGAATGTTGATGCTAACCAGTCTTTTGCGTTGTTAGTACAGTGTTCTGTAAACTTTGTATACTTTAATTCCATCATAACGTCTTCACTATCTTGTCTAGGATTCTTATTTTGTAGTAATATATGTTGAAATTTTTTTGGTATCATACCAACGAGTTCACACTTATCTTTAATCTCATAATTCTCTTTATCTTTTAAAAAGTTGACTTCGCTAAAATGATCATATATGGCATTAAATTCTTCTATGATTTCTTGAGGCATGTTGCAAAGATGCTTGAAATTTGGCAGTTCGTGTCTTCTTGGACCAGTTCCTACAACTCTATCTCTTGGTCTACCTATTGTTGTTTTAAAATTTTTATTCATAATTTTTCCTATATAAATTAAAAGGCATATCATTAAAAGAATATAATACTATATGTTGCCAACACTGTTCTCTTATGATTCCATCCATAACTCCGGTGTAATATAATCCATCAAGTTCTTTCCAACTATCAGGTTTCCATGAAAACGGGGAAGTATATTCATTATATGTTTTATTTAGCATTTTAGTAAAAAGAGTAGTAAACTTTTTTCTAACTAATGTCGATTCAAATGAAATAAATATGTGATTAAGATTATGCTTTTGAGCATATTCATATTGTTTCGGTAACATATATCGACTCGCTAAATTAGGTAATTTTCTTGGTGATAAGTTTTCTTTCCTTACAGATTTAGCATAATAAGTTCTTGTAAGAGCTCTACCTATTTTATTATCAAACCGATCTGTCTGTAATCCACTAAAAGCTACTGCTTCATATTTTGGATTCATAGTAAAAGGCGCTATAGGGGCAAACACTACTGTAAAGCATCTATAATTTTTCCAATCATTTGATATGTTTTTATAATTTTCATTTAGCTTATCATTAGAGTTTTCTGCTTCGTGCGCTAAATGTAAAAATAAATCATAATAAGATTGTCCTGATCTATTTTTTGTGGTTAAATCACTATTTTTTGTAAAATTTCGTGCTTTTGTGATGGGTGTCATGATTTCCTTCAAACGGTGCCAATATGTTTATAAACCAACGATTCATAGGCTTTTCATCTTGGTGACCAAAATAATTTAACATTCCTATGCCAGCATACCCTAATAATACAGTCATAGGTGATAGTATTATCACTGGCCATATAAGATATTTTCCATATCTTTGAAAAAATTTTATTCTCTTATTATATATTACATCTTTTATCATATTTCTTGGAACTGTATCATTCCATCTTGATAACAATACATTCCACACTCCTCGATGTTTTGGAGAGTGTGGGTCCCATGGTGTGTCGTGATACTTATGATGTAATCTGTGTATTCCAATCCAACCAAGTGGTTTATATACACCGATGCATAACGCACACGAAAGAGATAGCCATTCAAACCAAGCTCTTCTTTTACCTTCTCTATGCGCCCAATATCTATGCAATCCTATAGTTGCACCTATCGTAGCAAGTATGTAATAAGCTATATACGTATATAATATTTCCATTATGATACTTGTATTGCCACATATATCAATGTACCAAGTATACTAAAGTTAATTACCATATTAACATAATGCGGATTCGGTGCCATAATTTTCTTCCTTTCAATCTTTTTTGATGGTTTATAACGTATATGTTCTGATATTCTATGCCACATTATTCTTCCATTCCGTAACCAAAGAGTTCAGCGAGGCCGAAGACTTCCATTATCATGAATGTGAGAAAGAGTAGTAGTATACTATACACTATCAACTTACCGTTAAAGTTTGTTGCCGCAAGTTTGATCGCGATCAGTTCATTTCCTAGGAATCTCAGTGCAAGTTCGAACTCATTGTGATCTTCTCTCTGCACTATTCCGTTTTTCTTTTCCTCAGCCATTATTTACACAAATCTTCATATCGAGTGGTATAAAGACGATGTTTTGATTTATCACCTTCGATCTTAAAAAAACGACTTAGTATGTATTTCCACATATTTTTCTCCTTCAGTTAAAGATGTGGGAGTAACAGTTCTCCCACACGGATGTGTTAAGTCATCACACTTTGTAGGATTCTGTTTCCAAGCTCCTCCGGGCTCATAAGAATTAAGCGGCTTGCGCTAACTCTTGAGGTGCAAAATTATCGTTTGCATTTATAGTTTTGTTCGCATTAACCGAGCTTACATCCGGATAACTCCACATCGCTATTACGTACCTGTCGATCCTATTTCAGCCCCATATTTTTGGTGGAGCTGACGGGTACTGCCCCCGTGTCCAGCGAACCTTTCGCTTTGTTTCCTCGTTATATACTATATATTATACCACAAAAATCTACGTTTGTACACCTTTTTTTATAAATAGTACTGAAGAAGAGGAGTTACTATGATTGATCCAATTAGTGCTATAGCTGTGGCTACTACTGCGTTCAATACTATCAAAAAAGGTTTTGAAGTTGGTAGAGACATAGAGTCTATGTATGGTGATATGGGCCGTTGGATGGGTGCCATTGCCGATATCGATCAAGCCGAAAAAATGAATAAAAAGCCTCCGTTGTTTAAGAAGTTGTTTGACGGTTCAAGCATTGAACAAGAAGCTATGGATATCTTTGCTGCTAAGAAGAAAGCACAAGCAATGGAGCAAGAGTTAAAGACATTTGTAAATCTAGTTCATGGACCTAACAGTTGGAATGAGATACTAACACTGCAAGCGCAGATTCGTAAAGATAGAAAGAAAGCAATATACGATCAAGAACAAAGAAGACAAGAAATAATGAATGCAATAGGAATTATTCTTGCAGTTTTTGGTGTTGGTGGCGTGTTGATTTGTGGATTTATAATGGCCATTGATATATTTGGTCACCCAAGAACTTGGTAAACAAAAGGAGTCGTTATGTTAGGACAATTAAATGTAGGTGAAGAAAGACATTGTAAATATTGCGGTCATAGATGTCATTGTTATGATAATAGTTGCCAAGAATGCGTGAATGATGTATGTCAACGTTGTAAATGTGATAAAGTAGAAGATGATATTCAAACATGAAAACTTTACACTCGATTTAGATAACGCAGTTAAAGCTAAATTGTATTTTAAAGATAATCTTATGTTTATGGGTGATGGATATAGAGCTATAAAAATATTAATGCGTTTATGTAACGATTCCGAACCAGTTAAGTTTAAATTCAAATCTCAATTAACATTAAGAGAAAAACCCAGATTTGCTGACGTAGAGAAAAAATGACACATGCTTTCTTACTTATTGTTTATCTAGGAACAAAAATTATAAGTCAAGACATGTATTTCTACAGTATTGATCAATGTAAGTATTTTGCGGAAAGACTCAATAAACAACCTCCAGTGCCTAATAATAGAGCTGGTGAAGATGAACCGAAGTTCTTATCATACACCGCAGTATGTGCACCGAAGGTTGTTAGGCCTAATAATAAAATATATTAAGCAGCGTTAAGTAGCAAGCGAATGCTTAGAATTCTATTAATTCTAGCACGGTCACGAGCCTTGCAAAACCTCTTCCAAGAAAATGGTCTGTAAGTCATTAGTCACCCTCCCTAGTTAATGGTTAGGTGCGTTCCTTCAGCGATTGCTTACTTCCGCCCTTTCGGGTGAACGATTAATGTATTACTATTTATATTAGTTTGCTAGTGGATTGTCTAATGCTCGTTGTATTTTTTTCATAAGCCTATCTTCTAATTCTTTAGTGTCACGACTTACTGATTCTCTTAAACTATCTCTCTTAGTTTCAAATCTACTTTCAGCATCGGTTATCATATTACGTACATCATCTACGCTCTTACGAACCATATCTTCTGTTCTATCTGCTTGTTGCTCAATACGTAATATATCGTCACGTAATCCGCCTTTGATATCACGTGTGTATTCTACAGTGTCTTCCATTTTGGATTCCATGATTTGCATACGTTTATCATATGCATTGATTTTTGCTTCGTATTCTTCCTGTTGTTCAACAAACTCAATAGCCTGTTCAACCTTTTGATACATTAGAAAGCCACCATATAATGCACCAAGCACACTACCAATAACTGCAACAAGAGCAGATATTGACATAAAACTAACTTTAAAACCGAGGATACGAAACTCTTTATTTTTAAGGTTTTCTATACCCTCTTCCATATTTTCAAGTTCATCTCCTAAATTTTTAGCCATGTCCTCTCCAGATTATTTTGTTTTTTCTATCTTAACGTTGTTGTTAAGTTTATTCTTAAGTTGTAATTCTCTTAACTTCTTGAGTTCTTGCTCTAATTTTAAAACTTCTAGTCTTTTCTTCTTTAATTCTAATTGATAGAGCGTGTTACAGTTAATACGTTCTTTTGGTCCGTCAAGCGGTATTGTGATTCTTGCATACACACCTACATCCTTAGTACTATTACCTATAGCAGTGTTATCGTCAAATGGGCTTTGATAATTATCAATAATGCCAGTTACGCCAAATTCTAAATTAGTACTACCACCAATAGCATTTTGACAATCTAAATCTCCTGCTCTAAACTTATCAGAAGAATAATTGTTTTGACCATTTGGTAATTGAAGATTTAAAGAATTACTATTAGCGAATGCAGTAGTGGATAAAAGTGATAATATTAATAATAGTTTTTTCATACCTATTCATGTCTGAATCTAGAACATATTTTTGATGAAATGCTAGACGAGTTTAAATCTTCAGTTTTCATCTTTGACTTACTACATATGTATTCAGCATTAAATTTGTCAATTTCTCTAATATAAACATCTACTTCAACGCGTTCTAGATGTGGTATATTTAAAATTGTATATTGCGAAACAAATGGAATAGGCCTCCAGTTTTTATCAAACACTCCTAACTCGTAATATTCAACATCATTCCTTTTATTAAAAACCTCCATACGAGTAACAAGCAAGTCATCCATGTAAGCGTACTTCCACTTAGGATAAGTTGGTGTCATCTCATGCGCAAAAGCGTTGTATGAAAGAACAATCAACAAAAGTGATATAAAATATTTATACATTTATTTGGCTATGCACACAGCTTCTACTGTTGCTGAATAATTACCGCCAGGAAATGCTTTGTTTCCACCATTTGTAGCAACTGAAGTCGATTTAAACCAAGTTGAACCAGTAGCAGTTAAATCAAACTGAGTTGTTTGTCCGAATGTAGTTTTATTTGTTTCATAACTTGCCATATTAGTTGCATCACTCACACTACTCACTTCAGTCGATCCTGTCCAAGTTACTGTATCAGTAAGTGAAGGACTTGTATCAAATGATGTTGGTGTAGTAATTTGTGCATAGTAGGCATCTGCCAATGTTACATCATATCTCACTATAGGTTGTACACCACCATCTGATGATGAAGTTGTAAGTGTGTATGCATTTGGGTTACCGTATGTACCGGGTGTATCTGTTGTAATCACACAACGTGATTGTACAGTTCCACTGATTGGTACATCAACAGCCTGTGCTGATAATGTGAATAAACTCATAGCAATAATAATACTTGCTTTCTTGAGCATTTTTCTCTCCTATTTGTATTGTTGAGAAACCATTTTCTCATGCAATAATTGTTGTGCTAAGCCGTTTCTTAATCCGGCTTTGTTTTCTGGTAGTTTAGTATCTACCAACACAATTGTTTCTTTATACTGTCCTCCTGGAATAGTTGCTGCAAGATATGTATTATTAAGTTGATTTTGCATAATACCATTCATTTGTTCTATCATTTGAGTTTCAGCAAACAACGCTGCAGTATCTGATACGGACATTAATTTTTCTAATCTGTATTTTCTCTTCTTTTCTTCTTCTGCTTTTTTCTCTTCTTCTTCCTTTTCACTTAATCTTTCTTCATTTTCTTCTATAGATAATTTTTCTTCACTGTTTAAATTTACATATTCGTCTTGAGTTGCATCATATAATTCTATTTTTACTTCAGGTATATCGGGTATTGGTACTTTATATCCTGGACAGCTAGGACTAAACTGCGGATCATAGCAAGGATCAACTTTATAACTGTAAATAACACTTGCATTATTCACTGTGCCTGTACCCTCTACTTCTATAGAACCATCTCCCCATGCTTCTCTAGGAATATCTCCTATTCCAATAACTTTGCGTACTTCTATACCGCCTGGAGATGCTGACCAATCTTCTGTATCTCTAAAGATATAACCAGTTCCATTTGCATTTTTATTCTGCACATGAACTTTCATATCATCTTCTGGATTTTTATTTGCAGTGTATCTATAAAATACACCGTTAATATCTAATCCTGGAGGTGCAGGTAATATGTCTTTCATACTCCAACCATGTCCGCCTTGAGCGGCATTGCCGGTAGTTCCATAATAAGGTGCAATGTTATCAGAGTAACAATAGTAGGGATAAAATCCCACCAATACTCCAAGTAGCAGCTTTTTTAACATCTACTTGTTCTTCCTTACCGTTTTTTTCATGTTTCTTTTTATCTTCGTGTGATTCCCAACCAATCTTGGCTGCTTCTCCAATCTTTCCTTCATAAGGACAAGGTGTGCCTGCCATCATCATAGCATCAAATACTTTTTTGTCTTGACACATTACACTTACTGCAGCAACTTTCATGCCCATATCATATAATGTCTTTGCGTTCTTTAAACGTATACAGTTTTCTTCTGTAAATGTAGTACCTGCACTTATACCAAGTATTTGTGTTTGTACCGCACCAGCAACACCTATTGTACATAAGTCACTATTACTACCACTACTAAACTGTGGACTAATAGCACTTGGTGGTGGTGATTTTACAGTCGTTTCCATATTTCCTTCAGTAATAATTTTACTGTTTGTTGTACTTTCTGTTACTATTGTTTCCGCATTAGCTATACTAATTAAGAATACAGATAAGCCGTAAATAAATATTTTTCTAATCATACATTTCTCCTCATAGGATATACAATAATATATTTATTAACGATATATCTGCTTACATTATTATTTATATAATGTCAAAAAAATGACACTACAATAATTTGTCATATTATTACTGTCAGGTTTTTGACACTAGTCTATGTCGTATTTGTATTCTTCGTCAGAATCTTCAGGTAGGAGTTTTGTATCAATGTCAGCAATATTGTCAAATTCAGCAATATCGTGAACATGTAATTGTATTATTGCATAATGTAGCACCTTAAGCATATCTTTACGAGCGTCTTCTCTCGTACCTTTTTTACCATATCTTTGAGCGTACTTCATAATATTACCGACACAAAATCCTGTGCCGTGACCGCCATCAACTATAAATTCTGTAGCTTGAAATTGTTCTCGAGAGTAATGACTATCATACGTTTTGTCTATATAATGTTTAATCTCGTCTACATACAGGTCTTCATTGAATTTATAGCTTATATCACTCATTTCTTTTCCTTTATTATTTTTTTAGCGTTATTAATCCAGTCTATAACTGTTTGATTATTTTCATGTATTTGTCCAGGTTCTATTTTATGGCCGTGGTGTTCTACAATAAAATGAGCCAGCATCAAATTGACATCAAAATCTTTGTCACCATATTCTATACTACTCATTTATCCTCCATAACTTTCATCATCTGTAATTCTTTACCGCCTATCTCTCTTAACTGACATTTATAGTCATTAATAGTATTATGAGCATCATACTTAGTTAAGCATTCTCGAGCTGTTATATCTTTCCATATAACTTTCTCACCTAATGGATAAGTTATTTCGTAAGTTCTTTTCTTTTTATCCCATGATTTAGGTGAACCTTCTGTCATATATGTTACAGTCATTTTTTTTCCCATCTATAAAAGATATGTTTACCTATAGTAACAGTTTGTGTTTTACTTTCTGCCCAATCTGGATACACGTAATCAGCGTGATAATGTGTAGCACCTTTTGTGAAATCATACGTCAAAAATGAATCATATTGATAATATATTCTTTGAGCAATTCCACGTATTTGTTCGTAAAGCTCAGCATCTTGTGGTGGTATTTTATCGCTCTTACCATCACAATACCAACTGAATTGACATCTATTTTTTAATGGATGCCATTTACCGTGTGTTTCTAACCACCATTTAGAATGTTGTGCTTGGTACACAACTTTGCATGCTGAATTTGGAAATCTATCATCAGCAACTCTATTCATTGTGACATGACCAATAGCAATCATACCTTTGAGAGATTGATTGCGCGCTTCAAAGTACATATTTTTTGCTATGCATTCTGCTTCAGCAGCTATTGAAATATCTGCTTGAGCTGATACGCTATAAGCTAATGCTGCAATTGCTATGAAGAACCTCTTAAACATAGTCGCCCCAATACTCATTCCAGCAATTTGTAACAGTATCTTTTGCGATATCCATTTCAAACGTTGTAAATTCTTTTTTAAATACACTTACAACTTTATTTGTAGCTTCTTGAACATTATTAGATTCAGTAATGATTTTTTCTATATCTAAACCGAAAACTTTTTCTTCGATGTCTATCATTAGATTTTTTATTTTAGACATAATTTAAACTCCCTTTTTAATTTTATAGTACTATTATACACTAAAAATTAGGGAATGTACACCGTTTTTTTCACTTAATTGTATTTTTTTAGTTAACATATTAACTAAGCCATTTTAGCCTTTGTATCATATGTTATTACATCTACATTATTTTGAACTCTTACCTTAATGGCATCATGTGTATGATGTAATACAAATTTAGTATTAGGAAATTCTTTAAACATATTTTCCCATACTGGTCGCCAATTATTTGCAAGTCTATTCGTGTTCATATTACCTCTATCTGAATTAAGATATAAATCAGAACAACTTCTAAGATTAAAATCAAATATAGAATCAAATCCGTACATATGAATTTCATCAGCTTTAACTTTATTTGCTGCATAATGAACTGCCATATGACCACAATTAAAATCTGTATAGTTTGCAACGTACTTTGGTAGAACTGTATAGAATTCTTTTACTTGATGTGCATGCTTAACATAGAATGTAGGTTGTTTATCCATCCAAATCTTAGGTCTCATACCTAATATCCAATCACCAGGAATTTTTAATGAACCTTCATGCAGTGCACGCATCATTTTAAAATCGACCATGATTGTTCCATAAACACCATTGACTGGCCAAGGAGGAATATTACAAGTAAGCTTCATTCCAACTCTTTTTTCTTTATGAAATAAACTGGCTTGATCACCATTACCAATTATGTGTATTACTTTGCTCACATTTGCCTCCTAATAATGTTCTTTCCTTTTTCGCCAGTCCAATGCATTATTCTTATTTTATCCTTATAACCATCTTCTAATTGTAATCTCATAACATTATATTCATTTGGTAAATCTTTTATGTAACTAATCTTTGTGATAGGACTTAATATTTGATCTAATATTTCTTGGTCTCCTACACCTTCTTTATGGTTTTTTCTAACTGCGCCACACCATAACGATAATATTATAGGTTTATCTATGAATCCTACTACACCCGAATTATGCCACTTATGACCTCTTCTTAGAGACCAAGGCTTGTCTTCTACCATTGCAAGTTTATCTGGTTCTAATAAATCAAATATACCATCAATATTATCTTTAACTTCACAATCTAAATCTATCCATACCGTTTTCTTTGCAGGAGATTTCCACATTGATAATGGTTTTCGAAACCAGCCACGTTCTTCAACATCTCCTAAATTCATAACTGCATGAACGTTTTCACGCACAATTTTAAGACCTAATTCGCTTAAACCAAAATCAGAAAATATCAATGGTTTTTTACAATGTTTTTTAAAGTTCTTAAAAAACCAAGGGAGCATCCATTCATGTGCTGCGTTACACCCTGTTAAAAAAGCTTCATCATATGATTTCATAAGTTTCACCATAATTATGTTTAGCGTAGCAACCTGCTTTCTGTTGTATTGTAGTAAAACTATCTCTTGCTTCTACTGGCCAAGGATAGTATTCTCCTAAAGTAAACTTACTTGAATGTATGTATATGTCTGTTGGACCTGCACTAAATACACATTCATCTATCAATTCTTGTGCACCCTTTGGTGTTAATCTATATGCATGTGCACCAGGGAAATACGGTTTTGAAACTAGTGATCCATAACCTATGTAAGATGGAGTGTTAAACTTGCCGTATGATGGTTTACCTAGGTTCAGTATATCAAACATCATCATTTGTGGTATGTCACCGACTAATACAGCATCATGCTCGAATATTACTATCGGTTCTTTTGATCTTACACACTTTTGCCACAAACTATGATGACTTAAAAAGCCTGCAATACAATTTTCTGGTCTGCTATATTTTTCATGAAATAATTTTTCTGGATACTTAAGCTTTTTTAATTCTTCATATACGTTACAGTTTTGTGGAGTGTATGCTTTATGCTTTTTAATATTATAACCAAAAACTTTTCCACTTTTAATACATCTATCAGCAACTTGAACCGATCTCTCATTATCCATTATTGTTATTACATACATTTTCATAGTGTTGTCGTTGACCTCAATCCTTGTATTCTTGTATAGAAGTTACGTGTTACACCGAGTTTTGGTACAAGTTGATAACACATTAAAGCGTCATTTGGCCACATACCATGTTCTTGTGTTAACTCGATCATTTGTTTAGCGCCTTCTGGTTTAATGACATATGCTGAGTTTCCTGCTAAACCTTGAGGCACATTAAATTCATCTATTCTAGGAACTGGTTGAAAAAACTCTGATCTTTCTAAAATCATATCGTGATATAATTTTGATTTTCGAGTTGCCATTGATGGATCATTTATACCAATAATATCGTATGGTGCTTTTTCGAAAGTACTGTCTGCTGGTAATTTTTTTATAAGTCTAGAATCATGTTCTAAAACTAATATTGTTTCATTGAGACTTTTACACTTATGCCAAAGATACCAATGACTAAGAAAACATGACATGCGTTTTCTTCTATCAGCAGTAGGATAAGCAGACTTAATTAATCCACTTTTTATATCTGTTTCTTTACCTTCCCACGGATACTTCCATATTAAACCATTACCACCGCAATATCCTTCTACTTTATGAAGTTCTATTGCTTCATGCATTTCTAAACCATCTTTATGACCGTATTTATTATAGCTGTCTTGAAGTTCAGCAAAGCCGGCCATTGATGTCTTATTGCCTGGTACGACTATTGCGAATGCTTTCATTTCATTATCCTTACTTCGTCACCATCTTCTATATAATATTTTCCAATGCAATATCTTCCTAAGTATTCATAACGAGTATTTGCATAATTATTAACATTATCTATTATTATATCAAACCTTGGTTTATTCCATACATTTTTCATAATTTCTTTTATACTTTTTTCATTATTTGTATCACATCTAGACCAAAATATCCTTTTCTCTTTTAGGTAGTCATATTTATTAGCTTCATTTCTGTCAAATTCATCAATGCAATATATGTTTGATCTTTGTAAAAATTTATGCCATACTGGTATACTATTACTAATTCCAACTTGTAGTAAGTTTATTGGCTTATGGCGATATGCAAATAATTCTCTTTCATAGAATAAAGAATATTTGTATCTATTTGATTTATATCTTTGAAATAAAACATTAAGCACAAGCAAATTTCTCCAAGTCTTTAATTTTTTTTTATTTTCTTCCTATAAAAGTATGATCTTTCCATTTGTGTGATCTTTCATCAGGTGCATTTAGATCTACCCAATCGTCTACAACTTTTAGTCCTACTTCATCAGCAATCGCTTTAAAAGAATCATCCATAAATCTCCAACAATCAGGATTATCATGGTATTTTCCCTGTGAAGGTGCAATTAAAATCATACATGAACCTTCTTTTAAAACTCTTTTCATTTCTGCAACACTTCGAAAAGGATTGCGGACATGTTCTAATGTTTGACCACTAACAATTAAATCAATTGAATTATCTTCAAAAGGCAATTCATATTCTCCTGGCATAATGTGAGTAACATTACCACCTGCATTAATATCTGCCACATAATAAGTAGGATTTAAATTTTTAAATAATTCTTTATAAGATCGATCTTGAGCACTAATGTTTCGACCGCCTACATCTAAAATAGTCATACCATTTTTTAATTCATCAGCAATTTTACTAATTGCTTTTTTCATATTGTTCACTGAACTTGGGTGCATTAATCAATCCCTTTCGTTGCTTGTTTTAGCGTTTTAATTGCTTTTTCTTATCTCGTATTGTGTTTGTCCATGCTTGAATATTTTTAACTCATGTTTATTTATGAATTCATTAACTGCCTTAGTTACACCAGGTTTTTGCCATCTAGAATTAGGCCAACCGTAATCATCACCAAGTATTAATCCATCTGGTTTTACAGCTTTTATAGCATTTTCTAAATCTCTAAGACATCCTTCATATGAATGATCTCCATCCACATAAATCCAATCAAGTTCTACATCGTTATATTTTTCAAACCATTCATCAGAAGACATGCGACATATTTCAACTTCGTTAAAAGTTCTAAATCTAGATTTTACTTCTGCATAAACTCTATCGTAGTATTTTTCAAATCCTGTTGGAGATATCTCTCCAGTTACTCTGGCATATTTGGCAATGTATTCTTGAAATGACATTTCACTATTTTCTTTGTATGGTTCTACAGAATATGAATCTACCATATACAATTTCTTCAAGCCTTTTTTTACAAACTGTGTTGAAGTGTTACCAAACCAAACTCCAATTTCTGTACCAATTGTGTCAGGTTTTATCAAATGCATTATATTTTGAGAATCTTTATTTGTGTGAGTTGCCATCATGATAGTTATACCTTAAAATATTTACTTCCATTATTAATTGCTCTTACTAAATGATGAGATTTATATGAATCATCTGTATCATATATATGTATGTCCTCATACTTTTTATATAATTGTGCTACATGCATCATTCCAGAATCACTACCAACATGAAATTTTGCATTAGCCATTGCTAAACCAATATGTGCTAATGATTTTTTTAATAATCCTTTGCCTTCACCACCAACATATAAAACTGGAACTCCATATTTTCTATGTATTTCTTCCCTTTGTTTTTCTGAAAGTGTTCTTCGAGGATCTGTAGAATCCCATTGCACTGTAATATATTCGTCAGGCAACCAGCCATTAGTAACGATTGGTTTTAATTGTGGTAATTCTTTTATGTATTGAGACATTTCAATTCCAACACGTGTTTCGTTTGGATGCATATGTGCGGTATCTTCATAATGGTATATTTTTGCGTTATATCCTTCAGACTTTAAATATTTAATCCAATCAACTTCTGATAAGTTTTCAACAGGATGTGGTTCTATGTATAGTGTATCAGCGGGAAATAAAGCTAGTATTTCTACCCAAGATTTTTTCTTCTTTTCTGAACGTTTACCACCAGCAATACTCCATTTATCATCAGTAAGATGTATTGTAACTGGTGAGTTGTGAGCTTTTGCGTATTGATATGCTATTAATGCACTATGAACTCTATCGCCTAGACCGGGCGTAGTATAAGGTCTATCACCGCTTCTTACACTCTTTGATCTTAATGCTAAATGCTTCAATGGCTTTTCTTTTCTGTAAACGCACTATCAAAATAAACATCAATGCGTTTTTTTGTTTCATGCCGTAAATCATTAATTTGAGTAATTAAAAAAGCTGTATCAGCTTCTTCTTTACTATATCTTTCTACGCCTTTTCTTTTGCGATCTTCTAAATCCCATAACTCTTCGTTAATTGCTCTCATAATTCCTAAGTAATGATCAAATCCATCATGAGTAAGATCCTGACTTTCATACTGATTTAATTCTCTTTCTACGTCCAAGCCTTTTTCTTTTTTTATTAATAATATGGAATATCTATCAATATATTCAGCGATACTAATATCTATCGTAAAAGATTTAGCAGGTTCAAAATTAGGATCTTTCCAACTCATATCACTTTCTCCATTAACTGTTCAACATTCTCGCCACTGTTTGGTAATTTGTCTTTAAGAAAGAAATGTACAAAATATGCTTCTTTAATTCTATCATCAGGAATAGCAGTAAATAATGCATTCCATTTCCAGCTTAACTCTTGTAATTTCATATTTTCTTTTTTGACCCACCAATTTAAAAGTGTCTGATCAGTGCTCCATTTCCATGCGCCTAATCCATCAACAAATCTTTTAAACTCTGGTCTTTGAATAAAATCTTTACCTGATTGACGCTTACCATTTGATTGTATTGGCAAGTAATTTACGAATTGTCTATTCATTAGCATCAAACCCATATTAAAAAAGTGGCCACCTGAATTGTTCCACTTCCAATCTACATCTTGAAGAGTACCATACTGCATTCTAGTATAACCTCTTAATTTTTCTTGATACCAGGGTAAGATCGGTGCTTGTCTTTCAACCATACCCGCAAATTCTGTTTCGTTACTCATCTCATTAAATATATTAGGAGAACCGGGTCTTATCCAAATGTCAGCATCAATAATACAAATTTGATCATATTTATCCCAATAATCAAATGCATTTTCTTTTTCATAGATAGGTAAGAATCCACCGTGTTTTTCATATGATTCTTTACTACGATTTGTAGCAAATACGTCTGGTTTAATTCTCATTATAGGTTGAGTTTGAATTACATAATCTACTTTATTTTGTGGAGATTCTTTAGAATTTATATATTCTGCATAAGCTTTAACCGAAGCTGTACAATGATCATACAGCTTCGATCTTTTTCCAGTGTAAACTTGATATATCAATCTTTTCATAACAAAAATCCTTTTATTTTACTTCTTTGGTGCTGGTTTGCTTGCTTTGCCTTTTAATGCATCGGCTCCAAAGAATGCTGAAACTAAAACAGCAATGGATGCAAAATATGTTGGTGCAATATCAGCAATTAATCCTGCTGCTTCGGATAACCCAAATAAAGAAGTTAAAAATATTGCAAGTGGATATAATAATAATCCAAATAGAGCAAACCATGCCATTTTTCTAATAGCATCTCTTTGAGCGTCTGCGTCTTCCATTTCTTTCCTTTTAAATTCTAAATACATCGCCTGTTCTTCTTCAGAAACAGTACCGTCACCATTAGTATCCGCGGGATGAAAGCCCGCTTTCTTCAATTCTTCTTCGCTCATTATAGAACTCCTTTATTTTCTTCGCTATGTTTAATGCATCATTAAATCCATCACGAAGTGAATTTGACCTGTGGCCATTTTCAATAAACCATTCTATAGTATTTATATCAGAACCAGATACTTCCATATTATAACCTCTAGTGATCTCTTCAAATTCAAATCTTAATTGTATTATTCTTGTTAATCCTATAGGCATATTAGTGTCCAAAAAGTTTTCGTTTTCTATATTCATCAATTGTATCCTCTAATAATTTAGTCCAGTTATCTCTATGTTCTACGAACACACACGGTTTTTCATGATCAACATCCATAATAATAACTATGTTTGGTATTGACATGCCCGTTCTTTCTTCCCACATGATTGCATATGCTGCACCTTGTGCGAAATAGTTTGTGATTCTTTCTTTCTTCTTAATATATTTAGAAGTTTTAAAATCAATTATTGAGGGTACTCCATTGTACTCTGCGATGCAATCGCATCGTCCTGCGAGTTTGAGGTGATGACTAAATAGTGGCACCTCGAGACCATATATTTTTCCAATATTGTTATCAAGTACAGGTTTGAGATTTGCGAGACTCTGTCTGATGTGTGGCAATTCTTGTGTTGTGTCTTCATTGCTCAAATACTTCTCTACAATACTGTGGACTTTTGTTCCACGCCTCGATGCTTTTCCACTAATTATATCAGCTTGTTCGACTCCGACTCTTTCACGCCACGCTCTTATAGCATCTTCAGACAGTATACTTAAAACTGTTGTGATACTAGGATAAGACTTGCCATCAGGAGTATTATAAGTTCTCCCAGTATCGGTAGTTGTAGCAATAAGGTCTTCATAGCCGATATCAATTTTTTCATGATTAAATCTCATAATTTATATATTTTTCTTACCATTATTATATTTGAATATGTCTTCAACTTGTTCTTTAGATACACAAAAAATTGCTTCTGGATCTAATTCAAAATCATATGCTGCACCAGCTTGCATAACTAATCTTTGTTCATATTTTCTTACATACATTTCACAAATTTGTTTATTATCAAAATTTGGATGTTTAAATATATACACTGGCCTGTCTGGTGATGCACTATTCATTACTATAAAAGATATTACTATAAAAAAGTTCATATCTTCCTCCTATACTTTGATGGTATTGCCTCTACCAGAATTTTCTTTAATTCTTCTAAGATTGTCTTTCCATCCGTTGTCTGTTTTCGATAGGAGGCTTCCATGCCCTGAAATTACACCTGGAAATTTAAGTACTTTTATACAATTATGCTCTTTAAGATAAGCTTCTAGTTCTTCAGAACTGCACTCAATATCGTATTCATCACCTTCTTCTAAAGGCTTTACAGTATACTTAGGCACCTTGATATCCTTCCCACCAATCTGGTGCTGGTCTGCCCCAATCCCATTTAGCAAATGGTTTAGCTTTGTGGTAATAATTTCTGTAAGCTTGTACTGCGTCACCTTCGACTATACAGTCAGGATAAGCAGACATCGCTTGAACAAATTCAGTAAGACCAGCTTCTGGTATATTTATAGGTGGTGCAGCGAGTACAACACCCAACTTTTCGAATGTAACGTGTTTTTTATTTCTACGAAATTCGAATTCTCTAGCAAGAGATACAAAGTGATGATAATGCCAATTGTAATTATCTTTACTTTCCATAGTCCATACAGTACATGGATGATGCTTGTGTACAGCTGAGTAGTAAATATCATCTCTTACATCGCCAAAGGCATAATATGTTTGAGTAGTTTTACCAGATCTAGATTTACGCTTTTCTGGTTTACCGTCAAGCAATCGATGAGCAGTGGATAACATTTGAGCTGATTCGATAATCATTTTAGGTACATGCTTATCGCACATCATCATTGCAGCTTTTTCGGGATTTTCATCCAAAATAAAAATATTCATGTTTTTCACCTTTTAAATAATATAATTGTACCATATTTTGAGCTGTTTGTAAATAGTTATTTTTTTAATTGATTTGAAATTTATTCTCCAAGACTTTCAGTAACTTAACTTTTTTTCTTACAAAATTTCTTTTTCTAGATATTTTTGCCATTCGATTAATTCTTCCTCTTTTTTTAATTTTAAATCCGTGAAGTTCGTAATCTTTGATAAGTTGTTGTAGTACCATCTTTTTGCCTTTCGTGAAAAGGTTGTAGATTAGTCCTGAAGTAATTTTGGAAAGGCCTCCTCTACAACTGGTCTTGAAATTCCTGGAATTTTCTTTTTGTTTATCATATTAATAACTAGTTTTGCATCTTCCGGATGCACACTTTCGAGTATTCCAATAAAAATATTTTCTCTTTTGAATTTTGGCATCTTATCGCCTGGTCCACCTTTAACAAAGTATTTAAACTGACCATTTTGTCTAGTTAAATTGCTAGGGTGATTGTGAGCTGCGGCTGCAGTATATGGTGGTTCACCTTCTGGTAAATTCCACGCTATAGTGGTATCCATAGATCCCCTTATAATATCTTTTAAGGCCCATGTTTCATTTTCTTTGAGAACACGAACTTTGTCGTCACGGCTTCTTTGCTTAGCCATTTCTTCTAAAACTTCAAATACATACTGTTTCATTAAATAAACTCCTGTGCACTTTTAATCAATTCATTACAACGATTCTTTACTAAGTAGGAAAAGACTTTACCTTTCTTACTATGTAATGAAGCTGGATCTTGATCTATAAAGTTATTTATAATCTGCTTTCTCAAATCTTCTGGTGTTTCAGTAAGATCAATTAATTTTTTGTTTCGACAATAGTTACGATACCAAGATGCTGCATAAAGTAATTCACCTTCTTCTAAGTCTTGTATAATATTGTCCACTTTCTTTTGAGACATCGGTTTTTGTCTAAAGCCTTCAACAAATACATTATCGTCTGATAAGATGTTTGGTACACCATCGCCTTTATCACCTTTAATGATGTGTGTTTGAAGATATAATCTAGGATTTTGTTCCTTTAATTCTTTTTTAAGAAGTGGAGAAAACTGTCTTACATTATTAAATCTTTGTAATTGTAAAAAATCTCTGTCAGAAGATACAATCATAATCTTTTCTGGATTAAAATCATTGTTAGAATCTGGATTCATAGTAACGATTGTGCCAATAACATCATCGGCTTCACAGCCATCAATACGAATAACTTTATATGGAAAGTTTTCTGCAATTTCTTCTCTTACCATATTCAGTATTCTAAAAGCTTCATTCCAATCAAAAGTAGATTCATCTCTACCTTTTTTTCTATTAGCTTTGTATTGAGGAAAAGCTTTTCTGCGCCAATTATTTGACGCATCAACAGCAAGGACTAATTCGCCATACTCATCTTTGTATCTTGTACGATACATTCTAAGGGAGTTGAGAATCATATGACGAATTAGTCGTTCATCAAACGTTTTATTAATTATAATACTTGCTAAAGCGATACCGCTGTAATCAACAATAATCATTGAGAATACCTCCTATAAACATAGACATCCCACAGTGTGGCATTCTTGATACCTCCTATAGGATCACCAAAATAAGTGAAACCTTTGGTTGGTTTTCTACCTTTCTTTTCAACTCTAAATTTTATTTTAGATGAATTGCATGCTCTTGTGATAGATTTAACCATCTCATATTCTAACATGTCCTGTGGATTCTTTGGATCAAATCTTCCAACCCATGAAGATGATCTGTTATGTTGACCGATATGTATACCCATTTATAACTCCCTTTAAATTAATATAGTATTATTATACACCAGTTTTAAAAGAATGTACACCTTTATTTTCACTTTTTTTGTATTTTTTTCCATAAAATGTGTAACATAAAAAACCAACAACCATTGATTATTGGTTCTACAAGAGCCACTGCACCAGCTTCCCATAAGCTGGCACCCGTCATAAAATATACAACATTCATGGCGATAACGATATGACCTGCAGTATAAATTAAAGCAAGTAATAAACTATCCATTTTTAAAAGTTGTCTTATAAATGGCTCTCTTGTTTTTTCTTTTATAGATTTCCACTCAGCATCTTGTCTAAGCTTCCATAGCATCCAATCATAATATCTTTCTGGTTCTTTATCATCCATTGACAAACCCTTTCACCATCGGAAAGATTTTTGCTATTGCTTCAGCACAAGCTCTTGCAACTTCACTGCATTCTTTTTGAGTGCCATTACCTGATCTTAATTCAATAAAATGAATCCAACTTCTTATTGTTCCATTCATATAAATCCTTGATGTAGTTAAACCTTCAGGTAATACTGCTCTTGCAACTTCTTTAGCTATTCCTTTTTTGATTGCGGCTTCATAGACTTGTTTGCACATCCATATGACTCGCTTTTGTTCTCTTTCCCAATCGAGTTGGAAAGCTTCGTCATCAACTTCGATACTACTTTGTCTATTCTTATCGTCTTGCATTCTCGCTTCTCTTGTAACAAATTGTAACTCCTTTACTGGGTTTGCATATCTTTGACTAAACTCTTGAAAACTAAAACTACGGTGTCTAAGTATTTGTCTGGCTATATCTCTAGTAGTATTAATTTCAATACAAGCACTTGCCATTTCAAACGGAGACCAATGTTGATGCTTAATAAGATATTTTAAAAGCTTTTCATTAGTTTCAGTATTTAGTTGGCCTGATGGATTAGAAACTCTTGCACAAAAAGCAATTAAGTCTTGCACATCAAGTGGTCCATATTCGTTACTATCATAACTTTCAAATTCAGATGATTTACTATACGAAATTAATTTTGCTATCATAACTTGAAATCCTTAAATCGTTGACCAGTTGGAGTTTTATCAAAAACTGGTGTGTCGTCAGTTAATGTTTGTTGATTTTCTTCTACATCATATAATCGCATCTTACTACGATCAACACCAACTACAAATCTTTTATGAAGCGTTGGATCGTTGTAACGATTCTTTAATTGTTTGACCATAAACTGCCCTTGCTTTTCAAGTTCTTCAGTTGATATAAGAGCAAACATTAGGTCCGCTGTAGCGGGTAATCCAAAAGATTCACTTGTATCTTCAAGCCCAACATCCGAGTTAGAATAACCAGAACGAGTCGTTTGCGTTGCAGAGAAGACCGGTACGTCAAATTCGACTGCAAGGCCACGTAATTCTTCAGCAATTGCTTTAATGTAAGAGTATGAATTGATTGCACCGCCCATTCCTTTCATTCTAGAACTTGCACATATATTAAGATAATCAATGAATATAAGATCAGGTTCAAATTGTCTTTTAAGTTTAAGTTCATTAAGTAAAGCTCTAAAATGACCTGAATGTGCTGAACCAGTTGGATACTCTTTAATAATTAATTTACCAGTTGTCTTACGAGCAATGTCTTTTACTTTAGTTGTAAACATATCTTTTGACATTTTATCAAGTTGATCAATAGGTACATTTAACAAATTAGCATCTATTCTTTCAGCAATTCTTTCTTCTGCCATTTCCATAGTGATATACAAAACATTGTGACCTTGAACTAATGATGATGCAGCAACATGACACATGAATAGAGATTTACCTACACCTGTACCGGCTAATGCTATATTCAATGTCTTACGAGGAACACCACCTTTTGTAATTGTATTGAAGTATTCTAAATCAAAGGGTAATCTATCTTCTTCAGTGTGGTAAAATTCAAAACGTTGATCAGCGTTTTCAACATAGTCATGACCAACTTTTAAATCGAATCCAACTCCAAGAGCTTTACTTAAGAGATCGGGAAGAGCACCTTTAGTAAGTTCTTCATGTTTGCCATCAATGATTGATATTGATTCCATGATAGCATTGTATATTGCTCTATCTTGACACCATTTTTCTGTAGTATCAAGAAGCCACTTACCATCAACTTTTTCATGAGTAAAAAGTTGTGGAACTATATCCATAGCTAAAGTATGTTGTTCATCACTAAGTTTTTCTGATTGATCAAGTTCAATTTGAAATGATTCAGAAGTTGGTAGTTTATTATATTTTGCAACAAACTTACCAGCTTCTCTAAACAATATTCTGTATATACCTTGAAAGTAATCAGGTTTTATGAATGGTAATACTTTACGCATGTACTCTTCATCAGTAAGAAGATTACGCAGTATGGTTTGTTCTAAATTAGTTGGCATAGGCAGCTTTTCTTAATCCTTCATCTATTTCTTTTTGTACTTCTTCTGCTCTACTTTCTAAGTAGCTTATTGATGTATGAATGTGACCAGTATCTTCTGGTCTTAATTTTCTTTTTGCTATTGATATTTCGTCCATAATCAACATTAGTCTTTGTGTTGCACTAATCTGCATCTTTCACCTCTCTTGTTATAACTTCACCATCACGAATACCTTGAGCCATAATCTGTTCAAGCATCATTCCAGCAAAATCTTGTAATTCTAAATTAGATACATTAAGTTCTGTATCCGGCGTGGATACAATCTCAAAATTGAATGTCATATCTTTTTTCTTACCATTAAACTTTACAACGCCGTATTTTAATATTGTTTCAGTAAACGCACCTGATAAAATTCTGACATTCCAAGCTTGATCGTCACCCTTATCGGGTATTATTTCATAATGTTCATTTTCTTTTAAGATCATTAATGTTCATCCATCTTAGCTAAATTAACAGAGTTTAGTATCGAATACTTGTTAATTAAGTATTGCTTAAAATCTGTTTCTTCAATTATTGGTTTCCAAAACTTTTCATTCAAGGTATCTTTTTCTCGAACTTTTGGTTCCACCAATTCTCCAGTTGATTTATCAACTCGGCAGTACCAACCAGCGCTGGGCTTACTAACATAATTACCAGACAAAGCAACATCAAGCATGCCAGACCAATGCTCAACACCACCGTCCCAACTAACAGAAATAGGAATTTTAGACTTTTCTTTAACATATCTTGATTTCTCCACATTGATTACAAAGTGATAGCCTTTTATTTCTGTTCCTTGTTTGTCTTGTTGACGGCCAAGAATCCAGATGTTATCAGCACTATAATAGATGCCAGTACCACCAGAAACTACAGCTTTTGGAAATAATCCAATCTCTTGGTAAGTATGGTTAACTGCAATCAAAGGTATATTTTTCATATTTAAATATGGTGTTGTCATTCTAAATAAACCTTTTAGTGCTTTTGCTCTAGACATATCTGCCACTGATTTTTCGTTTATTGCATCTTCTAATTCTTTTTTAGAAGCAAGGTTACCAACTGAATCAATTACTATAATAACCTTATCATCTCTTTCTAAACCTTCAAGTTGTGATATGATATCAAACTTAAGTTCTTCAACATTAGTGATAGGAGTATGTAATACTCTATTAGTATCAATGCCAAAGTTTTCAAAATAAGATTGTGGTGAACCAAACTCTGAATCATAAAATAATAACACAGCATCTTCATATTTTTTTAAATAAGCACTTGCCATGATCAACGCGAATGAAGTTTTAAAGTGTTTTGAAGGACCAGCCAATACCGTAAGTCCAGGTGCTAATCCACCGTCCATTGAACCAGATAATGCTACGTTTATCATTGGTACATCTGTTGACACCATATCTTTATCGTTAAAAAATTTAGAATCAGAAAGTATTGAAGTAAAATCACTTTTACTATTCTTCTTAAGTTTATCCATTATTGATGACATATATTTCTCCTACAAATAATAGTATTATTATACCATAAAAGCATCTAATTGTAAAGGTTTATTTTGATTAATTGTTGATTCATTTTTATTGTCTTGAACCATAAAATCAGTATTCCACATTTGATTGTCTAGTCTTCCATCACAGAATTTTAAAACTTCTTCAGCCATGTCCATCGCCGTGGTAACTGGCACGTTTTGACAAATATGATTTAAATTTTTGACTCCACCCTGCAAAATAAAGTCTTGCGGTAATCCCATTATATTTAAACATTCTCTTATAGTAAGATGTCTATCAATATCAGGATGTGTTAACTTAGTAGGTGCACTACCCACAAAGGCTCCGATATAATTTTTTGGTACGTACACACCTCTTCTCATTATATTACCACCAGATGCTAGTTTTTCATGCATTACTTTACAACGCACTGCTTGTTTTTCAAAGCCATTAGCCGCCATCCATTTTGACACTTCGTTGTATGTTACATTTTTATCTTCAATGTAATGGAGAACATCATAACTCTTATTGATCTTATTTTGAAATTGATTATGAGTTATGCCACCTTCAAGTTCTTCAAGTACGTATCTGTAATAAGGATCATGTGATGGAATTGCTGTGTTAGTAAGCACATTCATTGGATCGTCTGGATTATTTTGAGTTGATCTTATAGTATCTTCAATCTTAGTGTGATTTCTTTTTATGTAACTAAGTTGAGGTACTTTTTCACCTTTCCAAAAGAAATAAAAAGATCTATCTCTTACTTGTCCTAGTCCATGAAGAAGAGACTTTGTTTTATACAATGAAAAAGTGTATCCATTACGTTTACCGATTTCTCTAAGACCTTCAACAACAGGCTCTCCCATTTTTGAAGCGAGTCTTGGTGCATTTTCACCCCAGAATACTTTAGGCTTAAGCGTACTTAAAACATAATCAGCAGACGTAGACATCCAATCGTTAGCAGCAGCATCAGAAGATGCTGAAGTATTAAGACTAGATAAGCCAGCACAAGGACAAACCGTGTTGATGACATCAACGTTAGGTAAATCATATGACTTATTATTATTCAAAAGATAATAAGGAACTTCTCTTTTATAATATTCAACTAAGTGCGTATCGTTTGCTTTAAAATCTTCATAACTTAATATGTATTCCGGTCTCTTCTTAAAGACATTTTGCATAGCTATTGTTTCTCCACCTATGAGTGGAACTATACTTGCGTAATTCATTAGTGCGGCACCGTGTTTTTAATAATGTAATCTCGTACGTTTACTTTTGGTTCCCAACCTAATTCTTTCATTGCAGTTATATCAGCAGTATTATCTTGTGCTTCGCATGCATCACCATCAGTAACTTCAATGCCTTCCCATCCGGCTAATAAACCGAGGTCTTCAACTACATTTCCTTCTCCAGTGCCTATATCATAAGCTGGTTTTAACGATCGTATATTTTTACTCATAAGTAAAACTATAGCGTTTACTACATCACTTACATGTACGAAGTCTCGAGTATGTCTAGTAAGATACTTAATAGTTCCGTTTACTAATTTTCCAATTAACATAGAATCTCTTGCACCATCACCATAGACTGTGGTAAACCTTAATCCTACTTGACCAAACTTTGCAGTTTCTTCATTTACCTTTTTACTGATGCCGTAAGGTGATAACCACCAGTTATGAATACAAGAAGATGAGGCATAAAGTAATGGTATATTATTATAATGACATATATTTTGTATTCTTGTAGTGTTTTCTACATTATTTTTCCAATATTTTTGTGGATCTTTTAAACTTGCTCTTACATCAGCATAAGCAGCAAGATGAATGCAATAGCTAATATCGCCTGGATCAAAGTCTTTGATGCAGCGCGGAGGTTCTTGTCTTAAATCCCATTCAACTATTTCATGGCCATCTTTTTCAAGTCTTGTTTTAAGGTGACTTCCAATAAAACCTCTTGATCCTGTAATTGCTATTTTCATACGAAAAATTCCTCCAAACTTGTTTCAATAACGTTGTACTTTTCATTATAATTTAGTGTATTGCTTATGATATCATTATATACTGTCTCAGCATCACAATGTTCTTTCCAAAACTCAAACATCATATTTCGCCATTCATCTCTTTTAACATTATCTTTAGCTAATAAGAGCATACTGTTTGCCACTTCTTCAGCATTAGCTGCATTCACAGCAAGTGTACCAGTATTTATGCACTGACTTATAGGTTTACCTTGCTTTCTGTGAATAACGTGATCACAAAAGTGTTTATGAAAAACTGGAATAACACCAGCAGCAAATGAATCAGTGTGACAATATTCGACATTATTACCATATATGTCTTCTTTAAAGTACATGAGATCAGAGCCAAATCCACCAAGACTCATACGCTCCATCATTTCAGAATGAGTGTATGCTCCATATAAGTACGCACCTTTTCCAGAAATTTCGCTACCATAGTCAGGGTGTTTACCAGTATTATCAATACCTTTTTCTGGCCTGAAATAATTTATCACTTCTCTTCTATCTGTCATCTGCTTTGGATTTTTATAAAGAACTGCAGGATAATTTATTGAAGCTTCTAAACCTTCTAATATAGTTTTAAAACCAAATGCTTTGAGATGATCATTATGAAAATCAATCATAACATCTGGACCTTTCCACATAGCTGTACGACCAACCCATCTTACAAGGTATGGATCTTGCTGCTCAATAGGTTTCCAATAGTCTTTATTAAAATTGAATCCTACACTCATGTTTGTGATTGGTGTTTTAATTTTGTTCTTTTTAACCCATTTGCCAAAGGGATTTTCAATGTAATGACACATTAAAACATCTACCTTAGAACATATTTCAGCTAAGCCAGCGTTTCTATTTATAGAATGTATTTTATGATCTACTTGAACTAAAGATTTACGAACTTTAATTTCGTCTATCATCTTTATAAAGTTATTTACGCAATCTTCAGGATGTGATTTAGATGGTACACTCCAAACAATACACATATCGAGTTGATTAATTCTTTCAACAACCTTTGAACATGTTAATAAATCTGGAAATTTCTTAGATGGTTTACTTACTTCATCCCAATCTGTGCCTCTGAAGTAATTCACTTTAAAATCCATAGAGTTCATTCTTTGCCATAGTTTATCAATAGTAGCATATACTTCTACACCAGGAAAAAGCTTTTGAAACTCAACTACATTTTTAGTTAAGCCTACACCTTCTACACCTCTACCTAATAAGACTCCTACTTTCATTTTAAATACTCCTTTATCTGGTTTATAACCATAGGTTCATATGATTTATCATTAAATTTTCTATTACGTGGCGAAGGGTGTGGAGCAGCTAAGTGTTTTATACCTATTTTAGTGAAATATTGTGACACAAAACTACCTAATGTTATAATTTTATTATAATTTTTAGTGATTTTATAAACATATGTTTCATTTATATCAGTTATTTTCAATAACTCCTTGTGGTGTGCATAGATGTTGCTGAAGCTGTATAGATCTACATCACATGCATCGAGCCAACGGTTTAATCTATTTAATGTTGGTGACCCATTCTTACGTTTATTTATGGGTGTTTTACCAGGACTATGACCAACTACTAATACTTTATCCAGTCCCATAATATATTCGCCTCCTCAAACATTTCTTTAGTCATACGGCATGAAAGCTTCCAATGTTCTGGAACTTCATGTATAGGTGATACAACTCTTTTCACACCTACTTGTATTAAACCCTTTGCACAATCATGACATACAGGTAATCCATATGTGTAAACAGTAGATCCTTCTAATGATACACCATTTTGTGCTGCATTATATATAGCATTCATTTCTGAATGTACGACGTATTTATATTTAGTTTCTCTATCATTATATCTTTCATCATCTTTAATGCCTCGAGGAAAACCATTATAACCTTGAGCTATAACTGTTCTATTCTTTACAGCAATAGTGCCAACTTTTCGAGATGGATCTTTTGACCAACTTGAAACAAGTTGAGCCATTTCCAAAAATCTTTTATCCCATTTATTTGACAAGATGAAAGTGCCTTTCATAAACATGCAAGTTTTGAACTTGCCATATGATATCGCCAGGTTTTATTTCTTCGTATGTATCAGTTTTACAACTATTATAATCGTGTACTAATTCTTCTAGAACATGAAGCTGCCAAGCATAATCATTTTTGTATCCGAACACGACATCGTTTGAGCGCATTTGTACGACTGCGTGTAATTCATCATCGCGAATGTAATAAGTAACGGCATTAGTACATATAAAATCGTTTTTACCATCTTCTTCATACTCCACCCATATTGATGGTCTTTGATATATCATGGTAGCTCGACGGCTATCTTTGTTATAAAGTAACTCGTCAAGTGCCATACCATACTGACCGTAGTATTTATCAGAACCAATAAGACAACCATAATTTGAATTGATTTCACCGTACTTATTAGCACTTAATTGCCAAGCTTTAGGTGGTTCACGTTCACCTGAATAGATGTCATTGATATTACAGCTGTGTGATTGGTACCAAAGAATTTCATGATTGATATAGTCATCATTAGGTGTACCAAATATTGATGGTTCATCTGCAAGAAAAGAAGCGCCAATCACTTCAATAGTTTTTTGACCAGTTTTATCTATTGAAAACTTTTCATTAAGAAGTTTAGACTTAAATAAATTTCTTATTTGTTCAGTTTTAATATCCAACATTTTTTTTCACTTTCGGTTTATTAAACATATCTCTATCAGGTCTTTGACCATCCATTTTACCGCGCATATATGACACTGCAAATGATGCATAGTTAATCATATCTTTGTAAGTATCTTCAAGTGATTCGAAGTTTGGATCATTACCAGATTCAAGTAATGATGTGGCACGCATAAGTTTACCGAGTATAACATCATGGATTGTATCCACACCTCTACGATAATGCATTGCTTGTGTTACGTTGGAACTATCACTTTGATAGTCTTTTGATTTTTTAAGTTGTAAGTCCATAC
>Ga0222719_10000281_pt1 | contig 51635 bp, 44 predicted proteins | sample C33_34DmetaG_FD_165039 | JGI IMG/M metagenome (GOLD analysis project Ga0222719, IMG submission 165039) | Estuarine water microbial communities from San Francisco Bay, California, United States - C33_34D | ecosystem: Environmental > Aquatic > Marine > Unclassified | place: USA: California...
CCTTGGATCATTATTAATGAGAAAAGGTATTGCTTATGACTCTGATCTTGGAAGAGCAATAGCGGGTGCTTTAACTGCAATGCTCACAGGAGAGGCATACAAGGCTTCTGCAGAAATGGCAGGCATTATTGGTCCATTCCCTAAATATAAAGAAAACAGTGAAAATATGCTTAGGGTAATGAATAACCACAGAAAAGCAGCATATGATACAAATGATTATGAAGGTTTGAGCCATGACCTGATTGCAATAAATCAGGATTTATGCCCTAGTGATTTATTGGAAGAAGCCCAACAATCATGGGATGAAGCTGTTGAGCTTGGAACTAAGAATGGTTATAGAAATGCTCAAGCAACAGTACTTGCTCCAACCGGTACTATTGGTCTCTTAATGGACTGTGACACTACAGGAGTTGAGCCAGATTTTGCTCTTATGAAGTTTAAAAAACTTGCTGGAGGCGGGTACATGAAGATTGCAAACCAATCTATAGGTCCTGCTCTGCAAGCACTTGGATATGAAGATAGTCAAGTAAACGAAATTATTCAGTATGTTATTGGGTCCATGTCTCTTGAAAACTCTCCATATGTAAATAAACAATCACTTATGGAGAAAGGGCTTAAAGAAATTGATATTGAAAAAATTGAAAATTCTCTTCCAGGAGCTTTTGAAATCCAACATGCTTTCAATGTATTTGTACTTGGTGAAGATACTTTGAAGGGTCTCGGAATTGAAGAAGAAGAGTACACCTCTTTTGACTTTAACCTACTAGACAAATTAGGTTTTTCTAGAAATGAGATAGCTCAGGCAAATCTTGATATTTGTGGAACGCAAAAAATTGAAGGCGCTCCACATCTCAAAGATGAACATCTTGAAGTTTTTGATTGTGCAAATAAATGCGGTAAAGACGGTGAGAGGTTTATTCACTACATGGGACATGTGAGAATGATGGCTGCAGCACAGCCATTCATCTCTGGTGCAATTTCAAAAACAGTTAATATGCCAAATGAGGCTACTGTCCAAGATATAGAAGATTGTTATTTTGAATCAGCAAAAATTGGTGTAAAAGCTATAGCTATTTATAGAGATGGATCAAAAGCATCACAACCTCTCTCTGCTTCATCTGATGAGGGAGACTCCGATGAAAGTGACCCAGAAGTAAATAAAATTCTTGAAGAAGAAGCAATGCTTGTTCAAGGAAACTTTGCACCTGGAACAAGCCCAACTAAAGCTTACGCTGGAGTCAATAGACCAAGATTCTTACTTCCTGAAAGAAGAGAGGGATGGACTCAAGAAGCAAGAGTTGCTGGTCATAAGGTTTATTTAAGAACTGGAGAATATCCTGATGGAACACTCGGAGAAGTCTTTATTGATATTGCTAAAGAAGGAGCAACTCTTAAAGGAGTTCTTGGTTGTTTCGCAATAGCAGTATCTAAAGGGCTTCAATATGGTGTTCCCCTTGAAGAGTTTGTAGACACATTTACTTTTCAAACATTTGAACCAAGAGGCATGGTTGAAGGACATGAAAATATTAAAATGAGTAATTCAATTATTGACTATGTATTTAGAGCTCTTGGTCTTGAATATTTAGATAGAACAGATATCGTGCAAGTACCGCCAAAAGAGAAGGCAAAACCAGAGCCTGTAGCGCCGGTTCAACAAGCAGAGCCTGTAGCGCCGGTTCAACAAGCAGAGCCTGTAGCTGTAGAAGAAAAGCCAGAGCCTGTAGCGCCGGTTCAACAAGCAGAGCCTGTAGCTGTAGAACAAGCAGAAAATTCAGTAGCTACCGTACAGGAATTGCTCGGAGATATGATGGGTGATGCTCCAGCGTGTCCCGATTGTGGACACATAACAATTAGAAATGGATCCTGTTACAAGTGTTTAAATTGTGGCAACTCACTTGGTTGTAGCTGATTATTTAAGACAAATAATAAATAATTTTCTAAAGTAAATGAATTTTTGACATATTTTTGCATAAGTTTTAAATATTCAGTTTGACTACCAACATACTCTTTACGATTTAGCTTAGGGTCAATGTTGTAATCAAGATTTTTTAAATCTAAATTTAACTTTTGAAAAATCAATTTAGAAAAATGTATCAGAGTAACATCGTTATCGACAGCATCAAATTGAAATAATTCGTTTTTTTTTCTATTTAGCAAAATGCTTAAAGTCAAAATAATTAAATTATCCATTATAGAAATTGAATGTAAATTATTTGTATTACTTTTAATTTTTAAATTTTTTCTAATAGCTGTTTCACTAATAAGACTTTGAAAAGAGCTTTTCGAGTTAAAAAAATTATTTGGGCCAATCAATGAAAATATTCGTGGAATTATAAGAGAAAAATCATATTTTTTTGCAAACGATTTTAATTGTTCTTCTTCAAACAATTTCTGTTCAGCATAAATGTCAAATATTTCTGATTTACCTCTATTTTTATCATATACTCTTCCAGTAGATGGATAGAATATGGCATCTAAATTCACATTGTTAATTAAATTTTCAACCAGTACAAAATTTTCATCAAGTTTGCTTTTGTAGGTATCTAAATTAGTGCTCTGGTTACTATGAGGTGATTCAAAAGCGTTATGAATTAAAATAGTTTTTTTCGAGTCTTTTGAACCATATAATTGAGCCTCCTCCCACATGTTTTTATTATCAATTTCAAATATGGAATACCCAAGATTATTTACTTTGTTTGCAAAATGGCGTGAAAGCCATCCTTTTGATCCAGAAATTATAAATTTAAAATTTTCATTCATATGTTTTTAGTATATATTGCATAATCAATCTGTAAAAAAACAAAAGAATAATGATAACCTTAATCATGCAAAAAATAATTCTAGTTTTAGCATCTACCTTTCCTGTAAACGATTCTGACAATGTTCCAAATTTTGTAAAAGACCAAATTATTGAATTTAAGCGTATTGAAGAATCCTGTAAGATTATTGTTATCGCACCTAGTGTTAAAAAAATTGATCCTCAAAAAAATGACAATTTTATTCATTTAAGATATAGATATTTTTTCAAGAGAATGGAAAAGCTAACTGAAAAAGGTATACTGCCAACAGTAAAAAACAATCCTTTGTATTTTTTAATAATTCCTTTTTTTATAATTTCTCAAATATTATTTACTATAAAAATTGTAAGAAGAAATAAGCCAAATCATGTTTACGCTCATTGGGTAACACCTCAAGCAATAACAGCATTAGTAATCAAAAAGTTATTTGATATTCCTTTTTCATTTAGTTCTCACGCTCATGACGCTGAAATACTTACAAAGCTACCAATGTTTGGAAAGTACCTACTTAATTCAATAGTTAAAAACAGTTATAAATTTACATTCGACTCAGTTAATACAGAAAAAAAATTAAAAAAACACATAAATAACAAAAATTGGAATCAAGACAAAAGCCTGGTCCTTCCTATGGGTGTGAACAACCGGTCTTTTGAGAAAATAAATGGGAAAGAAATAAGTGAATTTGGAAAAACAGATAATACAAAAATTGGCTTTGTTGGAAGGTTTGCTGAAAAAAAGGGCGTTGAAATTTTAATTACAACATTTGCCCAATTGTCAAATTTAGATTACCCAGTGGAATTAATTCTTTGTGGAATGGGGCCTTTAGAAAATAAATATTTGCAACTAATCCAAAAATTAAATATTTTAAATAAAACAAAGATTCTCAAATTTTTTAACGATAATGAAAAGTTAATAACAGTTTATGAACTTTCAGACATTATTGTAATACCATCAGTCATTACTAAAGGTGGTGATGTTGAAGGGTTGCCTGTTGTATCTCTCGAAGCTTTATATTTTGGAAAAATAGTAATCGGAAGCATTCAAAGTAACTTAGATGAAATTATTGATCATGGAAAAAACGGTTTTTTATTCGACAGTGAGAAACCAGAAGAATTAAAAATATTACTCGAAGATATTTTAAATAATAAGTATGATCTTGAAGCAATAAAATTAGAGGCTAAAAGTCTTGGAAGAATGTATTCTGTTGAAAAAACTGCAAAATTGTATTTCAATCATCTATTTTGAGTTTAAAAAAATAGTTGTTAATCTGCTTGTTCGTCTCTTCAAATTTGTTGATTGTCGTTTCCCATTTGTAAATTAAATTTATACTTTCTGGAATTGATAAAGTTGCCTCCCAGTTCAATTCTTTCTTAGCCTTACTAGAGTCAATCAACAGTTGCTCAACTTCTTTATAAGTGCTTGCTATATCCAGATCAAGCTCAATACTCCAAACATTTTCAATTTCTCTGATTAACTTCATAGCTGTAAATTTATTATTGACTTCTGAGTTTAAATTAAAAACTGTGTTTTCTTCTTTTTTATAGCTGTATTGAAAGGCCAAAATATATCCATAAAGAGAGTCTAAAATATGCTGCCACGGCCTAATAGATTCTGGATTTCTTATTTTCAATATTTCTTTATTCTCTATGGCTCGGAGAGCATCTGGCACTAACCTATCATAACCAGTATCTCCGCCGCCTATTACATTCCCCGCTCTAACAACAGAGATGTTTTTATCTTTTCTTAATTGATTTTCAATAAATAACTCTATTAGCTTTTCAGCAGATACTTTGCTAAGACTATAAAATTCAGAGCTACCTAATTCTGCATCTTCTTTATTAATTTGGCTAGGATTTTTATAAACTTTATCAGTTGTTGCAATTGAAATTAATTTAGCCGAATCCATTTGATTAAATAAATCTAAAATATTGTAAGTGCCAATAATATTTGTCATCAATGTCTCTTTTGGATTCGAATATGCAACTCCAACTAAGCTTTGAGCAGCAAAGTGAAAAATATAATCTATTTCAATAGAAATTAATTTTTGATGTAGATCTTCATTGATATTGTTAATATCTGCAAAAAACTCTTCTTGAAATATCTCTTCTTTTGAAATAGCCTCATAAATACCTTTTTTTTGAATATTTGATAACCCATATATTTCAGCATTAAGTTGTTTCATAATTGTCGACATCCAAGAACCCTTAAAGCCCGTATGGCCCGTAATCAATACTTTTTTTCTATTCCAAAATTCTAAATCTACTAATTTATTCATAAACTTTAAATTCACCTAATCTAATTGATTCTTCTAAAATTTCTTTCTCTCTTAACGTATCGACGCATTGCCAAAAACCACTATGTTTGTATGCACTTAATTTTCTCTCTTTTGATAACTGCTCTAACGGAGGGCCTTCAAATGGTTCATTTTTATCACTTAAGTATTTGCTAACATCTTTATTCAATACAAAAAACCCTCCGTTTATCCATCCACTTTGAGTTTGTTTTTTTTCACCGAAAGAGACAACATTATTATTTTTAAGTTCAAGGCTACCAAATCTTGCCGGTGGCCTGACAGCAGTTACTGTTGCAATTGATTTATTATCAAAAAAACTTTTAGTTAATTTCAATAAATCAACATCAGACAACCCATCTCCATAAGTAAGATAAAAATTTTCTTCATTTAGTTTTTTAATACCTTTTTTAATACGTTTTGCAGTCAGGGAATTAAGTCCAGTAAAAACTAATGAAACTTTACAGGAATTGTCTATCAAAAAAGTATCTTTTTTTACTTCTGTAAAATTTTTTTTAAAATATTTAATTATGTAATCATGCTTATATCCAGTAAGCACAAAAATATTACTGACTCCATAGGTTTTATAAAAATTAATTAAATGTATTAAAAGCGGCTTATCAACAATTTCTATCATTGGTTTGGGAATAGATTTTGTGATCTCTTTTAACCTTGAACCCTTACCGCCAGCCAATATAAAAGCTGAATTAATATTCATAATTTAGAATATCATAGTTTTTAAATTGAAATATATTGGTCACCTAGGATTTAAAAAAAGTGAAGATATAATAAAAAAGTGATAAATTTATTAAGGCTTTTTCTAAAAAAATATACACCTAAGCTTTACAATAGATCGCAACCAATTAGGAATTTTATATTTAAATCTTTTTTTACTAAAAAAAGTCAGTTAAATATATTAAAAGAATTCAGTGAATTTGCTCCGAACGTATCCGGTGATATTGATAAAAAAATAGACACAACAATATACAACATTCAAAATATTTCAAAATCCCTTCTTGATTTATCTAGTTCGAATAAAAAAATTAGAGAATTTCATACATTAGATGGTAATGAAAAAAGGGAGTTAGGTAATTTATTTTACAATTATGGGTCTGATAAAAAAACTCATGAATACGACTATCTATATAAATATGTAATTGAAAAATTTGAAAAAATAGATTTATTAATTGAAATTGGAATTGGTAGTAATAATACCGATGTTCTCTCAAATATGTCAGAACGAGGAAAGCCTGGGGCATCTTTAAGGGCATTCAGAGATTATTTAAGTGAATCAAAAATTATTGGTTTGGAATATGATAAGTCTGTACTATTTTTTGAAGACCGAATAGAAACTTATTTTTATGACCAACATAGCAAAGAATCCATAAATGAAATTTCAAAAAAATATAATAAACAAGTTGATATATTAATCGATGATGGTCTTCATTCAATTATTGCTAATATCAACACCATTAAACTAGCAAAAAACGTATTGAAACCAGATGGGTACTTAATAATTGAGGACATTGGTATCGATTCATTAAACTTGTTCAATATAGCATTTGAATTAGTTGCATATGATTTTTCATTAGAACTCTTCACAAATAATTCTTGTTATGCTGCTTGCTTAAAGCGCATAGAATAAGATTACCTAAAAGACTTATTAAACATCCGAAGTATCAATAATGAAAATAGAATTGTAATTATAAATTTATCCCACGTAATTATTTCTAGTTTCTCAATCAAACTGACAAGGTCTTCGTTGGATGACAGCCCACCAAAGTTTTCCAGTAACGAAAAAAACTGGTTTTTACCAAGTAAAGAAATTGAACATTTAAATATAATCGAACCTAAAAAACTAGTTGCAATTATTTTCATATAACTCTGTAATTCAAAGAATGATGCAATAACCCCTGATAGATAATTGGGCTGGCTATAAACAGCCTCTATACCAAAAGAATTTTTAACTGGCACAAGGGAAAGTTGTGTGTTTAATGTTGTCTCAAAGAATAAGACAGACAATATTCCAAATATTGAAAAGAGTTTTAAATAATTGGTTAATAACACATTCTGTTTAGTTAAATTAATTGACAGTACAAATAAAGACAGGGGCACTAATGAAAGTAAGTATCTAAAACCATACGATGAAGCAGTTGTGTTCCAAATACCAATAATAAAAAAACATTGACCATAACAAATTAAAATAAGTGCGTAACTTAGCTTTTCACTAATAGATTTAGAGAAAATATTGTAAATTGATAAACCAAGTCCGAGAAAAATAACTGGAGCAAACCAAAAGATTCCGAATTCCTGTGTGAATAAAACATTAAAAGAATCCTTTATAATGTCTAAGATAAGTGAGAAAAAGTTGGTTTGTAATTCACTAACTAGACTATTGCCAACATTTTGAGCTCCATAAATATATGTAGGTGAAAAAACTAACTTTCCATATATTGCAACTGTGTGTAATGAAAATAGAAGGATTGAAATTATCGATGAAAAATAGAATACGATGTCTTTTGATATATTTAACTTTGAATCATGTTTTGATAAGCGTATAAAAATTAAGGGAATAAGAATTATATAGTAATTAGTCCAACGAACTAAAAAAGCTAACAAAAAGGAAAGTGGCAAAAGTATTGAGTATAAGTTTGGACTGTTTTCAGACAAATAGTATTTTTTAGAAAAATAAAATATTAAAGAAATAGTAAAGACTTCATAGACATGTGTCATGCTATAACGCTCAAATGAATAATAAATTATTCCGGAACCAAAAAATGCCAACGGTAGTAAATATTTTTTCCATTTAATTTCAAAGGTCATGTTTAGTAAGTGAAGAGAAGCAAATAAGTAAAAAATGCTCGAAAATGAATAAATCAATTTTTTAAATTCTAAAATATCTTGATTTGTATTGAATAAACTATCAAGGATGTTGCCTAACAACAAAAAGGGTGCTGCTAGTAAACCGGAACCAAAAAATCCTACTGGAGCTATTTTATCATTTGCATAAAATCTATTTTTTGTAGTTATTTGGTTTGAGTAATCAAAATCAAAGTCATCAACAATTGTCATTGCATGGGAATAGTAGTCAAAATCGTCTTGACAACATCTCAACTCGTTTATGATTCGAAAATCGCTTTTTAAAAATAATAAAAATATAGAAAGAAAAATTGTAAGCGTTAAGACCCTAGAAATTTTCATGTTTTAATTTTAGCGATTAAATCTATAATTAACTTGAGGTTAACGCCATGAACAAATTAATAGTGCTTGCATATAACGAAGAACAAGGCATACAAAAAACAATTGAGAATTTAATTGATGATTTTGATGAAATAATAGTAGTTAATGATAAAAGCACCGATAATACTCTTTCAATTCTTCAAAATCTATCAAGTGAATTTAAAAACATAAAAATTATTTCAAACAAAAAAAACATGGGTCCAGGTAAAAGTATGGAGATGGGTATGAAGACTGCTTTAGAGACACCTTTTCGCTTTGTTGTAAAAGTAGATGGAGATAACCAATTTGATACAAATGATATTAAAGAACTTTTAGATCTAGCTGCTGAAAATAAATCAGACTTTATTAAATGTGATAGGTTTTGGGTAGGTGGAGTCGAGGGTGAAATTCCTAAAATTAGATATTTTGGTAATTCATTTGCTTCACTTTTAATAAAAATGGTCACAGGAAACTGGAGATTAAATGATCCTTTAAATGGTCTTTTTCTATTCTCGTATGAGATATCAAAATTGTTTAGAATACCAAAATTTTTCAATAGATACGGATATCCTTTTTTTATAAATGCTTATATTTCAAAATTAGGAATAGAAAACGAATTCAACCTGCATCAATATAAAAACAAAATTACTTATGGAAGTGAGTCATCTAAGTTAAATCCAATAACAGTATTTTTGAAGCTTATTTTGTTTTCATTATTCCATTTTTTTTCAACTATAAAAACAAAGTTAAAATACTCAAGCCATCAGCTCTCAGCATTAATTGATATTTTCGCATTACTGTCATTTGTATTTTCTGTATTTTCTTTAAGCATGACATTGGCTACACGGTTTTTTGGTTACATGGGTAACCAGGGTGCATGGTCTTTGTTATTTGTAATTTTATTTATAACATTTTTTGTATTAATTTTTCAAACGCAAAAAATCTTGAGAAAAGTAAATGACAGATATTTTACTTACTTAAATTAGAATACATTCTTGTAATAAAAGTTAAAAATACTTCATTTATTAGAAAAACCACTCTAATTATTATTGCAAATGATGCAATTTCATCCGACAAATTGCTGTAATTAAGAAGTTGAATATATAGAAACTCTCTTATCCCTATACCAGCTGGAGCTCCAACAAATAATAAAGAAAGAGAAGATACTAGTACATAAGAAGCAACACTTGCTAAATCAAAATATCCAAATTCAAATTCGAAAATATAAACAAGGTAGGTAAGAATAAGAAATTGTCCAAATAATATATAAATATTAATAATAACAAACTGCTTAAAAGCTTTAAATATTGAACCTATCAGTAGCGTGAGTATTAGTCCAATAAAAATTGATGCTGGGGCAATAACAAAAAATTTAATATTTTGAGGTAGAAAAAATAAGCTACCAAAATAAAAACCCCAAAAAATTAAAAATAATTGTTCAATTACTAAAGTCTTAATATTTCTTTTTGTGTCAAAATCGTTGAAATATTTTTTTGATTGTGAAATTCTAAAAAGAGGTATCCCCACCTTGAATGGTAAGTACTTTCCAATTAGTGAGCTAAACCATATAAGTATGTAATCTTTATTAATTTTTTTGTTATTTATATTTAAACACCATGAGATTGCGAATAGTAGATATGCAAGCCAAAGAATTGGACTTAAAAAAAGAGTTCTTATATCAAAAGACACTGAAAGGCCCTGGGACCAAAAGTATCTAATCACAAAAAATAATGATGCGAAGCTTAATAAATAATTAAATCTTTTTATAAATGAGTCTGAATTTAAAACTTTTTCAAAAAAAACGAATATTTTAAAATTATTCACATTATTTCTATTGTAATTACAAAAACAAATTAAAATCATTAATCTAGGGCGCTTAGCTCAGTCCGGCAGAGCGCTTCCCTTACAAGGAAGAAGTCACAGGTTCAAATCCTGTAGCGCCCACAAGGGTTTTTCAGAAATACAGAGAGAAAAAACCTGTTCATACCTACAGAACACCCACATTTTTGGGATAATTATCATGTGAAAATCAAAAGATATTTATTTTTTGGATTGATAATTTTATCTTTTCTTGTCATATTTAACTTAGAAAGCACGTCTAATACTCAGAGTCTTGAAGATTTAATAGACAATAATGAATGTAACAGTTTTGCTTATGAAGTAGATTACATCAAAAATACTACAGCTTATACCTCTCAATTTTCAACAACCTGGCAAATTATGTCCGACCAATCCTATAGAAACACCACATTCAAACCACTGTATTTAGATTCATTTGAGGCTGGATTGAACTGTTTAGGAAAAGTTTTTTTACAAACTAATGATGGATCTGATGTTTATATTGGGGTTAACAAGCCACAACTTGAAATATATAAACTTATTGTTTTTTTAATTAATTTTTTTATTTTATTTCAATTAAAACATTTAAATGTTTACACGCTTTCTGTTTTAAACTTGATTTCGTCACATTATATTAATTTACTATTTAATTTTGATTACTCTTTTAATACTAATTACAAATTTTACTCACCATATTTTGAATTAATCGATTCAATAGTAATTTCATTTGTTTTAGTAGGAATACTTAAAAGAAATTTTCATAAAAAAATAAATATTAATTTATCTTATAAAGTTTTTTTAATTTACTTTGTTTTATATATCTCTAGATTAATTTACATACTTTTAAGTAACTTTCAATATAACGCGTTAGTAGAAGAGTGGTATATCAATTATAATTATGGATTTATTAGAAGAGGATTTTTTGGTTCAATACTCTATCCTTTTTCTAGTATCTTCAATTTTGATATATATATTTTATTTATTTTGCTAATTATTTCGCTTTATTCAATTTTATTTTATTTTATATACAAAATTTTTAAAGATAGAAATGTTGGTTTTTTAGAAATACTTATATTTTTAAGTCCAGTTTTTTTAAATTATAATTTTTTTTGGAAAAGCACTATTACATTGCCTAAAGAAATCCTAGGCCTAATAACTTTTGTATTCTTTCTAGCCCGTCAGGAAAAATTAAAATATGATATCTTAAATTTATCAATATTTACATTTTTATTTAATATTTCAATTTATTCACATGAAATAAATTTATGGTTTGGTGTGGGAATAATTCTGATTCTATTATCAAAAAATCAGATGAGATCTTTTAATATTTTATTTTTAATTTTGATTGTTTCCATGCTTTTATTGGTAGCTTTATTTTATTTAAATTCGAATAATTATAATTTTGTTTCTGAAAAACTCTGTGACGAAGTTTATTTAGAGATATTGAAGGGTTCTAATTGCTATAAATCAGGTGTTCTTAAATCAAACGTAGCTGAAAATTTAGAGTTTTCAAGAATGTTTATTAGTTCAAGTATAAGATATTATTTAATTTCTTATATTTTCTATTTCCTTATTAGCTTTATTCCATTATTTATTTTCAAAAGTGATAAAGCTAATAACATCATTTTATTTAGCTTATTACTTAGTTTTTTACCATTATTTGTTGTAGCTGTAGATTGGGGCAGGTGGATTAATATTTTCTTTACAATAATTTATTTGTTTTACTTATGCAACGTAAATGAAAATAAAAATATTACACAATATTTTGACTTCAACCCAAATCTTCAAATTGCAGTCTTAATTATGTACGCTTCTTTTTGGAGTGTACCTCAGTGTTGTGTGACTGAGTATTCATTTAAGTATTTAGTAAATTTCAATATCTATAATCTAACCATTTACTTTGCAATATTGTTAGTTGCATTTGGGGGTTTTGGGTCAAAATACAAATCTTTAAATGAATAGAAATTATTTAAGTAAATTAAAAATCTTAGGAATCGTATTCAAAATTATACAATCGACTCATTAGTTTATTTATGAATAAATAAGTTTTTATATTTTCAGAGAGAATATATTTTCCTTCTTTAGATTCCAGGTAGCCTGTGTAAAGTTGTTCTTCAATTCGTTTATGTGTAAATTGCTCAGTAGATGTTATTTTTAAGATTTCTCTTGTTATGTCCTGTTCAGAAAATTCCTGAGTGTCTGAATATTCAGACAAATTATTTAATAAACCTACTGAAACTGATCTTTCAAAACTTACAGGGAACAGAACAAAAAATCCAAAATTTATTGAAAACACTGAAATTACTATCAATAAAATGTTTTTTACTTTGTTTCTAAATAATAAATAAACCATCAAGCATATAAAAATTAAGATATATATGCCATCAAAAAAGTATATATTTGATATTCTTAAAAAATTCAATTGCATAAAAAAAATAAATAATATTGAGATTGAAAAAAGTATTTTAAAAAAAGACTTCATAGAAAATTATAAACAAAATGTTATTTACAAATAGTTGTTAAATCTTTTTTATTTAAAAGCCTGTAATACTCTGCCATTCGTACCCTCATGTCTGTCAAAGCTTCTTCTTCACAGGTAAGTAACTCTTTATTAATTCCAACACCCCAATCTATTGTTGATTTATTTTCTAAATTAAGAAACAAATTTAAAGATAGAAAAATTGAAAATAAAACTGAAAGATAATTAACAAATTTTGGATATAAATTAAATTGATTTTCAAACGAAAAAACAAAAGTTAGTAAGAAAGGTGGTAAAAGAGGTATTAATAATCTTTGGATAGGAAAGGGTTTTTCAAAAATAATTGGTAAGGTAAATAAAAAAATTAAAGAAAGTACTGTTACTAAATACAGATTCTTAAATTCAGATGGCATAGATGAGAACATAAACAGCGGAAAGAGGAATAAAATATAAACTGCGACCAGAGAAAAAATATTTTCCACTTGGAACAGTTCGACAAAACCGAAAACATTTTTTAATAAACTCATAAAGGTAGTTGACTCAGCTCCAAATAAAGGTCGGCCAGGCTGACTAATAATAAAAGTCAAAGTTGATACATAGTATCCAAAAAATATCGATATTAGAATTGAAATTAAAAAGCCCCTTTTATTATAAAAATATTCGTTTTTTGCATTTAGTAACACAAACAATCCGGCAAATACTATATAAATATGTATCGACAGAGACGATAATAAAAATGCAGTCGTAGAGATCAAAAAAGAATATTTGTACCTTTTTAAAACATAAAAATTAAAACAACCAAAGAAAATCAAAAAAGAAGAAATTCCATATCCCCTAGCTAAAGTGAAATATTCAATTAAATAAACAGGTGAGGTCAAAACAACTACTGTTAAAATTTTAAATTGATTATTTTGAGAAATAACTAAAACTGTCAGTAAATAACCTAAGCCTGCAACTACGTTTGGTAATCGTAAAAATATTTCTGTTTCACCTAAAAAAGTAGTTAAAAACATGGAAAATGTATTCAAAATATGATTATTTGCAACGCCAATATTGAAAACATCTCCTGTGTATACGTACTCTAAATAAGTGTACGCCTCGTCAGTGGTAATCGAATTTACATAGGCTTTATAAACTATATGAAAAGATAATATTGCTATATAGAGTCGGCAAAACCGTGCACTTATTTTATAATTCATTATTAAATTAAACTTAACATTAGCTAAAAAAACTTAAAAAATATGAAAGACAATAATATTTTTGACGAAATAATCATTGGAGCAGGGCCTGCTGGCCTAACAGCTGCTTACGAACTTTTGCAATCAGGTAAAGAAAACGTATTGATTTTGGAGAAAAATGATAAAGTAGGTGGTCTTGCTTCTACTAAAGTATTCGGAGAATACAGTTATGATATTGGTCCTCATAGATTTTTTACTAAAAATGAAGAAATTAATGAACTGTTTCTAAAAATGCTAGGCAAAGATGCTGTCAAGGTAAATAGGTTAACAAGAATTTACTATAAGAAAAAATATTTCAACTATCCATTAACACCTGTAAATGCCCTCTTCGGACTTGGTCCTTTAAATGCAATATCTATTATCTCCTCATATATTTATTCAAGAATAAAATTTTATTTCAAAGTATCTGAGATTAATAATTTTGAAGATTGGGTAATTGATAAGTTCGGAAGAAAACTTTATAGTACTTTTTTTAAAAATTATACAGAAAAAGTATGGGGCATAGATTGTAGTTTAATTGGTAAAGATTGGGCAGCCCAAAGAATAAAAGGATTGAGCCTATCATCTGCAATTAAGAATGCTTTCTTTCCAAATAATAAAAACAAACCGAAGTCATTAATTGACAGTTTTTACTACCCAAAACATGGTGCTGGGATGCTTTGGGAAAAATTTGAAGACTATGTGGTAAGTAAAAATATTCCAACACTAAAAGACTCTGAAGTTGTAAAAATTACTGAAATTAATAATTTAGTAGTGTTAACTGTAAAAGATATAAATAACAATTACAAAAATTACAAATGTAAAAAATTGTTTTTTAGCAATCCTTTACTTCAATTTGTAAATATATATGAAAAAGAGGGAAACGTCCCTCAAAAAGTAATCGAGGCTGCTAGTAGTTTAGAATATAGGCATCACATAAGCGTTCATATTGGAATAGATACAAAATTATTTGATGATAATTGGATTTATATACATTCACCCGATATAAAAGCTGCAAGAATTGCTGATTTTACAAATTTTTCTGAAGAGATGGCACCAAGAGATAGCTTTACTATCACTCTAGAATATTTCTGCTTTGAGCATGATGAATTGTGGGGTCTTAAGAAAAACGATTTAATTAATTTAGGTATAGATGAGTTGGAAAAAATATTTAATAAAAAATTCAAAGTCGTTCATAGCGAAGTTACAAGAAATAAAAATGCTTATCCTGTAATAAATTCAGGATACGAAAAACATATAGAGATTATAAAAAATTGGTTGGTCGAAAAAGAAAATATTTCTGCAATAGGAAGGTCTGGAATGTTCAAATATAACAACCAAGACCATGCGATGGCTACTGCTATTGCAGCCGTAAGACAGTACTTGGGTGACAATAAATACAATCCCTGGGAGGTCAATATTGATGGTGAATATCACGAAATGATTAGTCAATAAAAACAGATTATTAAAACTAGAATTAAGTGTAATGAATAAAGCAAAATCATGGAATAACTTTCCAAAAGTTAAAAATCAAGAAATAGTTTCTTTAGATGGAGACTTTACTTTTAATGATTTTCAAAAAAATTACTTAGCCTACGGTAATGGAAGAAGTTATGGAGATGTTTGTTTGAATGAAGGCGGAACTTTAGTTGATACAAAAAAATATTCAAAAATTTTAAATTTTAATGAAGTTGACGGTGTTATTACTTGCGAATCAGGAATAACATTTGATGAAATTTTAAACTTTATATCAAAAAAAAATTGGTTTTTACCGGTAGTTCCTGGAACTAGATACATAACTTTAGGTGGAGCTATAGCAAATGATATTCATGGGAAAAACCACCACAATGCAGGAAGTTTTGGAAACTATGTGAATAAATTTGAATTATTAAGATCAAATAATGAAAAATATATCTGTAGTGAAAATGAAAATTCTGATTATTTTTACGCAACAATTGGCGGGATGGGTTTGACAGGTATTATTACATGGGCTGAAATTAAGCTTAAAAAAATTAATAGTGAGTTTCTTAAAACACAAACATTAAGGTTTAACTCATTGGATGAATACATTGATTTAAATGTAGATCTTGAAAAAAAATGGGATTACACAGTAGCATGGTTTGACCTTTCGTTATCCAAAAAGGACATCAGAGGTGTTTTTCATTCAGGAAATCATCTAGAAAACAATATTGAAAAAAAACATAGAAATTTATCTGTTGCTGTACCTTTCACTCCTCCTATATCATTAGTAAACAATTTTACATCCTCAGTTATAAATGAAGCCTATTATCGTATCAATAAAGAAGAAAAAGATAAGATTCAACATTACAAACCATTTTTCTTTCCTTTGGATGGCATAAGGTCTTGGAATAGAGTTTATGGAATAAAAGGTTTTTTCCAATACCAATTTGTTGTTCCACCGAGTGAGTCCAAAAAAGCTTTAAGTAAAGTATTTGATGCAATCAGATTATCTAATCAAAAGCCATTTTTAGGTGTATTAAAGACATTTGGAACAATGCCTCCTAAAGGGTTAATGTCTTTTCCAAGAGAAGGCACAACTCTAGCAATTGATTTTCCAAATAAAGGAAAAAAGACTATTAATTTATTTGATCAGCTAGATGAAATTGTTATTTCCCATAAAGGCAGTATCTATCCAGCAAAAGATTCTAGAATGTCCAAAAATGTATTTGAGAGTAGCTTTAAAAACAAAAATAATTTCAAAAATTATATAGATGAAAAAATAAGTTCAAGCTTTTGGAAAAGGGTCAACTAGGAAAGTGACCATTGCCCTTTTTATTTTTTTTAACCTGACATTACATTTCTTCTTTAGAGGTGTTTTAATATTTTCAAAAAAATTATTTAATTCAAGTATTGAAGTTGATAGTTATAAATTATTTGACTTACCTATTTTTATTCTATATCCTGTTTTCTCACTTTTTGTTCTAGGAAACATTGCATTAGTTTTAAATTTTATAACCCCAGTTTCCAACATAAGGCTAGGTATTTATATAATTGTATTTCTTTTCGTGGCTTTTAATTTCTACCAAAAAATAAATTACGACTATAAATTTTCATTTGTTTCTTTTATATTTATACCTTCAGTTCTAGCAATAAGTTCTTATGGAATAAATATCCATTATGATGCAATTGATTACCATCTAAATCATCAATCAATCATTCTCTATGAAAAAATAATTATTGGAATGCAAAATATACGAATTCAATTCGGTTGGTCAACTATTTATGAATATATTCAGTCCTTACTATTTTTTGAAAACAACTTGTTATATCTTCACTTTGTAAATTTGATCTACCTTAGTTTAATTTTTAGCTTTATTGCTTATTGTTTATTTTTCAACAAAAGTATATTTTACAAAATTGTATCTATAAATTTAATACTTTTTTCCTTTTTGGATAATTTTGGAGTTGGTGGAGGTGGTAATGCTTTCTTACAAATTCAAATGCTTGGAAAAGTTGATATTGCCTTTGGGGTAATATTTTCATTAACTTATTTATTTTTTCTTTATGACATATTTAACAAGACATATTCTAAAAAAAGCTTTTTACTTTTAAACTTTTTTGTTTTGTACTCAATACAATTAAAAGTTTTTGGCCTTTACTTATTAATGCCTTATAGCTTTTATCTTTATAGGTTGATTAAAGAAAAAATTAAAATATCTGAATTAGTTAAATTAAATGCAATTCCTATTTTGTTGGGAATTTTGTACCTATTTAAAAACTTTATTGTGTCTGGATGCTTTATCTTTCCACTATCAGCTACTTGTGTTCCTAGTATTAGCTGGGCAAATATTGATAGGGTTAAAGTTTTTTCTGACGGAGTAAGATATAGTTATGAAAATAATATTGCTTTTAAGTTTTCTTACAACATTAAAGATTGGTTTGAGATTTGGATAAATCATGCATACAACTACCAAATTCATGTAAACTTTTTAGGTTCTCTTTTAATAATTTATTTGGTATCAAGTTTTCTTACCAAAAATAATAATCAAAATCCTTTTGCTAGAAATTTAAATCTATTTTTTATATTTGTATTAGTTTTAACTTACATACTTACAGGGCCTACATTTAGATACGGATTTGGAATTTACTTGATAATTATCTTTTCTATAAATCTTGGTAAAAATCAGTTAAATTACAAAATTTTGAACAGCAAATATTTTTTATCTACATTATCTTTAATATTCTTTTTGTCAGTTGGCCTCACACCAAGAATTTACTCATATCAACTATTTTTTGAGGAACCATTTAAAATTTTTAGTATTTCAAAATTTGATAACCCATATTATTTGGAAAAATTGAATATGGAGTACGGCAATTACGACTCCTTAGAGTGCTATATCGAACCTACTTGTATCAAGCTTGGAAAATTTTCTGAAACATCTCTGATGGGATATAGGTTATTTAAAAAATAATTGTTTAAGTTTTAAATCTTTTGTGTTTAAAAGAAGATATTCTTAAAAAAAGTTTGTTTTTTAAATATTTATAAATTGATTTTGGAAGAATAAGCTTAGTTATTTTTCTTAAAAATAAATATATTTTCCAACCAAATTGGTAAATATAGATGAAACCAAGGAATTCAATAATTAAGGATCTAATTTTTCGTATAACTATATGTTTTTTTTTGCTGCTGCACAAGTTGTGAATATACTTTAAAACATGTGACTCAATAAGTCTCGGGTATCCATAATGATTATCCGATCTACACCTATATTGATAATAACCAAGATCTATTTGTTGCTTGTATGGATTGCCATGGATATCAAATCTATCTCCTCCAGTAGGCTTAATGTCTAATTCATTTAATAAAATAGCAAGTCCTACATCGTCCCAATAATCATGGTCCCAAGAATCTTGATTTTCTAGAATCAAATCAACACAATTTTTATTTAATATTAAAGAAGAGCCACTTGCAAAAGATATTGGCGATCCGTATTTATCATTTGTCTGCTGAATTTTTCCTCCATAGACAACCTCTTTATCTATGTAGTGGTTCAAGATATATTCATTTAAATTTTTAAAATTTATGTAAGAGCTTGGTGTTGGTCTTACAACATAATCATATTCAACATTTTTGTTCAACCATTCGAATGCAAGCAATGTTTTCCGACCCATATTAAGTGTGTCATCTGGAACATCTAAATATAGATCATTATTTATTAACTTATAACGCTCACCATTTAATTGTTCACTTGATCCTTGCATATACCAATAAATATGCTCCCCAGATAATTCTTGATCAAAAAATATTTTTTTTTGTGCACGAACGTTTCGTTCTGAGGGGTAAGTGCTGGAAGAAATTACCAGTGTTGCAATATTAAATTTTTGATTCATCATGAAAGTATAAATTATTAAATATTTTTTTAACAAAAACATAGAAATAATAACAGATTATTAAAAAATATAAGTAAAAACTTAATTTGCTAAAAATAAGAATAAAATTATTAAGATAATTATTTACAAAACCATATCCAATTAAATAATAGGTTGTTTGTAGCAAACAAGTAACAACTAAAAATTCTTTATATTTTTTAAAGTCATATTTGAAAAATATATAAATAATAAAATAATTGAATATAAATTTATATCCAAAATTTTGAAATAAATTAATAAGCAATGCTGTAGGAAAAAAAATGATAAATTTATTATTTAAATTGAAACTGGTTAAATTTTTATATGTTAGTTGCTGTAATAAGTTTGGATATTTATACAAAACAGCAAAACTAATTAAAAATAATACGGGTACTATGTATATGATTTCATCTAGTCCAACTACTTCTTTAATTAGTAAATAGTCATGGTACAAACCAAAAGTTCGTGTGTAAGAGATTGGTTCAGGCAAAGGTGATCTGTTGACAAACAGATCATAAGCTAAGGAAGCTGTATTAATGAGTAAGATAGCAAATAAAATTAATTTGGATTTTATGCTTGATGTTTTATTAACTAATTGAAAAATAAAAAACCCAAGTAAAAGCGCTACTGGATAAAACTTAAGTTGAATAAGAATTGTTAATACAAACAGGTCAAAATAATTTAAGACGTAATCATTTTTTGAAAAGATATATAAATAAAATAAAAAAACAAAGATATCTGCATTTAAAGAAAAGAGTAGAAAGTTAAAACTTGGAGCAATTGCAAAAATTACAAATAGCATTGTGTAGTTGGTAGATCTAAAAATTAGCACCATGATTATAAAAAAGAATGCAAAGAAAAAAATTAGAGTAAAATTCCAAATATCAAAATTTAAAGAAATTAGCCTGCTCAACGGCCCATAGCCAATGGTTTCACCACAAGCTCTCTCCTCATTAATAAATTTATAAACATAGGAGTCTTTAAAATCACAATTAAGAAAGTGTAAAAAATTCTGCATATCCCAAAAAATTGATGACACTCGTGGGTTAGCTAAAAATATTGAGCCAATACTATAACCATAAAAACTAATCGGTATAAATTTAAGTAGTATTTTTTGCAATCTTGAAAGAATTTCAAAATTATTGCGATTTAAGAAAAAAACTATAAGTATCGTTAAGACAAACAACTTGTAACTTAAAATATGGGCGATATTTGCTATTAACAAAAAAATTGTAAGCATATTTGTATAAAACTTATTTACATTATTCATTAATATAAAATTTTTCAATACGATTTATTAGGCCTAATGGCAAAATCTTAAGAACATAAGACACAACTCTTATTCCAAAAGATGAATACACAACTGCGTTCCTATCAAGATTATTAATTATTACTCTAGCTGCTTGGTTTGAACTAATTGTAAAAACTGGATCTGCGTGAGTCTCTGACATCTTTGTTCTTACTTTGCCAAACCTAAATATTGTAATATTTTTTTTATTAAATTCTACAATAGAAGATTCGAGCATTTTTTTGCTTAAACCATAAATATAGTTCTTATACCTAGGCTTTATGGCTGCGACAGTTGAAATATAAATCAATTTTTTATAATTAGCTTTTGAAATAATTTTTTCGGTCAAAATATAGGGTATAACAAAGTTGATATTTATTGTGTTATTTATTTCTTCAAGGTCAGGAGATTGTAATGGTCTATTCTCTTTCAAATAACCATTAAAAAATATAATGTATGGATCTTTTATATTGTTGATAAAATCGATAATTTTATCTAAATTTTGTAGATAGTCATCAATATAAAGTGTTTTATCATCAGAAATAGACTTGGAAATTCTAAAAACTTTAAGGTTTTTACCTCTAGACTCATAGATTACCTGTTGAGCTATTTCAGAACTTGCTCCTATTAAAATTAAATTTTTAATCATTTTTTAATATTCATAAAACATTGTTTAGTTTAATAATACATTTAGAACTTTATACAAATTGTTTTAAACAAAGTAATAAATTAAAAAACTAATTCCTAATAACAAAGATATTGCAATCAATTTTATATCTTTAAAAACACCTAAAACAAAATCTTCTAATTTTCCATTATTTGATGATTGGTGAAGCAAAAAGGTAAAAATAGAATATACAACCAAAAATAAAACTAAATATTGAATGTTATTTTGCTCTGAAGCTCTATAGTTCTCATATCCCCAAACATACAATGCAACATTTGATAAAAACAAACTAATCAAAGAAAGCGAACTTATTTGTAAAACACTGTTTTCTTTTAAAACTATATTGAAATATCTGTTATTTTCTATACCTTTTGTATTAAGTATTGAGTTTTTTTTCATTACAGCAATAAAAAAACTAGTAAAAAATATATAAGCTGATAGAAAAAAAGAAATTTGAATTTCTGTAATAGAACCTCCTAAAAATAACCTAATTAAGAAAAAGAAAGATATTGCAAATGAATTAACTATAAAATTAAACTTCAAAAAATTTGTATAAAGTATTGAAAACATTAAATAAATTAGAAGATATAAGGCTGCAAAGTCAAAAAAATAGTAAAAACTAGATAAACTTAAAGATATTAAAATTATAGAGTAAATTTTTGCCGTTCTTATATCTATACTGCCATTAGCAATGGGTCTGAATTTTTTTTTCGGATGAGCTTTGTCATTTTCAATATCCGAAATATCGTTCAAAATATAGTTTCCAGAAACAAAAATAGAAAATAAAGCAAAGCCTAGGAAAGCATTTTCAATATTATGTAATGAAAATGGCTTGTTTAATAATGCTGGTATCAGTATTAAAATATTTTTTGCCCATTGCCAAGGCCGCAACACTTTTATAAATTTCATATATTCAGCTCTAATAATACAGCTGAATATAATCTTTTTAAAAAATTATTCTTCATCAACGTTTTTTTAATTTTGTATAATTGGCTAATGAAAATTAATTTTCAACTTGAAAACTATAAAGAACAGGTTTTTAATTTACCATTTTTTGTTTTTAGAAAAAAAAATAAGAATCATAAAAACAAACTTGCAAAGCTTTTTTTTATAATAAGTGCTTACCTCATCACATTAACATTTAAGCTCCTAAATGAATCTATATTGTGTTCTTTTATGAATGCTATATATAAATCTGATGGAAAGATTAAATGGGACTCAGAAAATAAAGTTTATTACAAATTATTTAATAAAAGTAAAATTTACTATCCAAATAAATATCGAATTTCAGGATCTATGGTTAACCACAAACATGAACTAAATAATTTATTAGATTCTTACTGCTTAAATAATTTTGAAATAAACAAAGATGATATCGTGGTAGATTGTGGTGCAAATGTCGGGGCTTTCTATTTAGCGTTGAATCAATATATCGATAGTTTTTTATATTTCGGATACGAACCGGATCCAAATGCATATAATTGTTTAAATTTAAATTTACAAAACTATAAAAATGTAAAAATCTTTAAAAAAGGTCTGAGTAATAAGGTTGGAAAAAGTGATCTCTATCTTGAATCAAACTATGGAGATTCCTCGCTAGAGCAATTTAACTCGAATAAAAAAATTGAAATAGAAATAAGCTCTCTTGATAATGAAGAAATTAAAAACATAAGGCTATTGAAAATAGATGCTGAGGGGCACGAACTAGAAGTATTAGAAGGTGCAAAAAAGATGCTTTCTCGTATTGATTTCATATGTGTGGACATGGGTTCTGAAAAAGGAGATCTTAATGAAAACACTACTCCAGAAGTTGTTAACTTTTTGCTTAATAATGGGTTTCATCTATTTAGATTTAATGAAAACAGAACTACTGGATTATTTAAAAATAACCTCATTATTTAGATATTTGTTAAGTTACAATCAATATGATGAAAGCATTCATAACTGGTATTACGGGGCAAGACGGATTATATTTATCTGAATATCTTTTATCTCTTGGATATGAAGTTCATGGTATTATAAGGCGTTCCTCTAGCATAAATACTGAAAGAATAGATCATTTAATTTCCGAACATCAAAATTCTGGCTCTTTCAATTTACATTATGGTGACTTGCTTGACTCTTCAGCCTTAACAAACTTGATAAATAAAATTGAGCCTGATGAGATATATAATTTAGCAGCTCAATCACATGTTGCTGTTTCATTTAAAAACCCCCTTTACACAATTCAGACAAGTGCAGTAGGACCCTTAACATTATTGGAAACAGTAAAAAATTCAAAAAAGGATATAAAATATTATCAAGCTTCATCGTCTGAGATGTTTGGAGGTGTTGATAATAACTTCCTTAATGAAGAGTCCAAGTTCATTCCCAAAAGTCCTTATGCAGCAGGTAAAGTGCTGGCTCATGATATTACAAAAATATATAGAGAATCTTATAATTTATTTGCTGTAAATGGAATATTATTTAATCATGAATCACCACACAGAGGTGAGACATTTGTTACTAGGAAAATTACTAAAGCTGTTGGAAGAATCCATCATAAAATTCAATCAAAATTAACTTTAGGTAATTTGGATGCAAGTCGAGACTGGGGTTTTGCAGGTGATTACGTAAAAGGAATGCACTTAATGATGCAGCATAACACGCCTGATGATTGGGTATTAGCGAGTGGAGAAACACACAGCGTAAAAGAATTTGCAGAATTAGCATTCAAACATGTTGGCTTAGACTGGCAGGAGTTTGTTGAAACTTCTAAAAAATATGAGCGCCCAAATGAAGTGAATCATTTACTTGGAGATCCAAAAAAAGCAAAAGAGGAGCTAGGGTGGGAATTAGAAACAAGTTTTGAATCACTTGTTGAAATGATGGTTGAAGAAGACTTGAAAGCAGCTGAAAAAGAATCTATATTATTAAAAGAAAAACTTATTAGTCCGACGTGGGAAAACCCAATTAAATAGTATTATATATTTTCTAAATACCAGTTATAAGTATTTTTTAAACCTTCAGATAAACTAATTTTTGCTTTCCAACCAAGTTCGTTTATCGATGTTGAATCAAGTAATTTTCTTGGATTGCCATCTGGCATTGTTGTATCAAATTTAATATCTCCTTCAAATTGAATTATTGAATTTAATATTTTAACAAGTTCTGCAATTGTTACCTCTTCACCACTGCCAACATTTATCAAAGAAGGTTCATGATTTTTGGTTATTAAAAATTCAATAGAATCAGATAGATCATCAACATGTAAGAATTCTCTTTTTGGCTTTCCTGTTCCCCAAACCTTAAATACTTTTTCTTTATTAGCTTTTGCCTTATGAAGCCTACTCATCAAGCCAGGTATAACGTGGCTTGAAGTTTCTGAAAAATTATCATTAGGACCATATAGATTCGTAGGCATTAAATTTATCACAGTATTTCCATGCTGTTTTGACAGGGCGTCTCCTAGTTCTATGGCTGTTAATTTTGCCATTGCATATGGAGAGTTTGTTGGTTCTAAAGGACCTTTCATCAAACTTGACTCTGAAATAGGATTCGGAGCATCTAAAGGATAGATACAACTACTCCCTAAGTTAATTAATTTAATTTCTTGTTTATCAACAAGGCTTTCCAAAATGTTCATATTTATTTTAAGATTTTCTAAAATAAACTCAGTTCTATTTGTATTATTTGCGACTATACCTCCAACTTTTGCAGCTGCGTTAATAACTACATCAGGTGCTTGATTTTTTATAAGGTTATTTGTCTCATCAAATGAGAATAAATTTGCGCCATTTCGAGTTGCTCCATATACATCAAAGTTTTTATTCTTTTTAAAATTTCTTAATAGAGAAGATCCGACTAATCCGTTGCTTCCAAAAATTAATATTTTCAAATTTTTACCTCAAAACAAGTCTACAAATTCTATTTTATTAGGGACTTTATAAAATGATATAAATAGATGCTTTTTTTATCTATATTTAAGAACTTTCCATTAAAAAGTGCTTTTACCAAATTTTTTATTGATAACTTTTTCCATGAATGCTTGAAATGATATGTGTTAAACAGTTTATAAAAATTAGCATGATAAAATTTTGCAGAATAATTATAAATACCACTTGAACTCCATGGCTTGTGACTTCCTAAATAATGTATAAATACAATATCATCATCATTCTCTTTATTTACATCTTTATCAAAAAAATTAAATTTTTTATCTAGTTCTTGATAATTTCCATTTACTACAGAATTTAATATGTCTTGATCCCAAGTAATAACTTCATTTTTTAAAATATTTAAATTTTTAAGCAATTTCTCCTTCATATTTTCTTTTTTCCATGCTTTGTAATCAATCAACATTACACCAGCATTAAAATAATTCTCATTTATTCCAAGCCTTTCAAATGGATACTCTCTTGCATAGATGCCAACAGTTTCATAATTTTCAATTTTTGATTTTTTTAACTCAGTTCTTGCAGCGATTATTTTTTTTGATTTTAATAAATCTTCAAATTGTAAATTAATTAAATCCATAGGGTTACTTAAACAAACTGTGTCTGCATCTAGATAAACTAACTTTTCAATATCATCCTTTAAATAATTGTCTAGAAACAATCGGTAATAAGTTGCCTCTGATACATGTGATCCCTCTAAATTTGGAAAAAAATACTCTCTATTGTTGAACTCGTATAAATTTATCATATTTAGATTTTGATGATTTAAAATTTTATTTGGAATTTCATTATTTATTAATTTTTTATTGTGAATTACAAAAATATTGATTTTCTCGTGCACATTGTCAAGAAGAGAAATTATTGAAGTAAAAGCTTGTTTGTTATAATTTTCGTCAAAACAATATAGAAAGTTCATTTATTTGATTATATCTTTTTATATTAGAATGTTACCTAGTTGTTTAATTAATAAAGATATAATTCTCGTATGTGCGGTTTTATAGGTGCCTTCAGTAAATCGAATATAAACAAAGAGCAACTGGAGTTGGCTAACAAACATATTGTTTGCAGAGGTCCTGATAGCTTAAAACAATCTCACGTTGAAAATTCTGAGATTAACCATTCTCTAATATTCAATAGGCTTTCTATATTAGATCTTTCCCATAAAGCTGATCAACCAATGAGTTCGGATCGAAATATAATTATGTTTAATGGTGAAATTTACAATGCTTACAATCTAAGAAAAAAATTAGAGAGTCAAAATATTCGTTTCAAGACTGATAATTCTGATACTGAAGTTGTTTTAAAAGGTATAGAAAAATATGGTGTAGATTTTGTAAATCAACTAAGAGGAATGTTTGCAATATTTTATTTAGACCAAGTTAATAAAGTTTTTTACTTAATTCGGGATCGTCTTGGTCAAAAACCACTTTATTATTACAAAAATGAAAATAGTTTTAGCTTTGCGTCAAACCTTAAGTCATTATTAAAAATTAACAACTCCAAAGAAATATCTTCAGAACAACTTAGCGAATATCTTGTGTATGGTGCTGTTGCGTCTCCAAATACACTGTTCAAAGATTATAGATCTATAAGGCCCTCTGAAATACTAAAAGTAGATTATTCAAACAATTCATTTAATATTTCAACATCTACCTATTGGGATCCACAGAATTACCTTGATGATAAGAAATTTGATAGTAGCGAATTTAATGAAATTTTAAGCGAATCTATAAATATTAGAAATATAGCAGATGTACCAATAGCAAGTTTTTTATCGGGAGGCATTGACTCAACATCAATCGTAAAACATCTGAGCAAAACCGATAAACAGATTAATACATTTTCTGTACATGTTGAAAATGAAAAATATGATGAGTCAAAATGGTCTAATGAAGTAGCTCAAAAATATAACACTAATCATAGGTATGTAACAATTGACTCAACAATAGACAACAAAATAATTGATAAATCAATCAAATCTCTAGACCATCCTTATTCAGATCCTTCTGTGATTCCTTCTTTTATGCTCTCTGAAGAAATTTCAAAATATTTCAAAGTTGCGATATCTGGCGATGGCGGAGATGAATTACTCGGTGGTTATAAAAGATTAAATTTAACGTTATCAAATAAAAATTTAATAGACCAATTTATATCAAACTTCTATTCTTTCTATCCAGCATTTATGGGAACTGGTAACTATTTTTTATCTAAATCTGCAGATATAAAAAAAAGCTACTCTTCTTTTTTAGAAGATAAAAAATTGTTAAATTTACTGAATTTAAAAAAAAGCTCATTTAAAGAAAACATAATAATTAACAACAGTATGAGCGGCTACAAACAGCTTCTATATGCCGATTACAAATTTTATTTACCAGAAATGATGATGTTTAAAATTGATCGTACATCTATGGCTAATTCATTGGAAATTAGATCTCCTTTTGTTGATCATAATTTAGTTGAATATATTTTTTCCCACAATACAGAGTATTATGAGCCTAATCGTCCAAAATCTTTGTTAAAAAATAATTTACAAGATGATTTTAACCTTAAATTTTTAGAAAGAAGTAAGCAGGGTTTCGTTTTTGATATTGAAAATTGGATTTATAAAAATACTAATCTTGTACAAGAAACTTTTAAAAATGGGGTCTTAGTAAACAATCTAAATAAAAATATACTTAGCAGTCTTTCAAAGTTCAAATCAAGAATTAATGCACAGAGAATTTGGAAACTTTATGTATTAGAGAAATATTTAGATGAACTAGATTGATCGCAAAGTTTTATAATCTTGATAATATTTATTTGCTATATCATCAATTAAATTATTTTCTCTGACTTTTTTTGAAGCAGTTCTAGATATTTCATCCAAATCATAATTATTATCAATAATTTCAGATATTAATTTCGACAAATTTCCTTCTTTTAATTCAAAAAGAAAACCATTTTCACCAGATTTAATTAATTCTCTATGATTCGGTATATCACTTGCTATTAAAATACAAGAAGAATTTGCTGCTTCTAAAACAGTTTTAGGATTTCCTTCAAAAGATGAAGCTGTAACGAAAAAAGCATAACTTTGATATAAATCTAAAAGCTCTTCATTGCTTATTTTGCCAAAAAAGTTAACTCTAAGATTATTATCTTTAGAATAGTTCTTTAGCTTCTGAAAGAGAGGGCCATCACCGACGATATCTAATTCAAAATTTTCTGAAATATGTTTCATCTCATTTAATAGATAAAAATAATTTTTCTGTTCACTCATTCTTCCAACAGTCAAAATTTTGTTTTTATATCTACTGGAAAATTCTTTTGTTGAATAAATATCTACCCAGTTTGGTCTAATCTTTATTTTCATATTTTCAGTTTTGAAATTTTCATTTAAAAATTTATAATCACAACGGCTTGTAACTGAATATATGTCTGAATTTTTCAATGTAAAAGAAGTAAGCAATTTATAAAAATTTTGTTTTAAAGGGCTTTTGTATTCTTTTATTGAAAATTCATACATGTCATAACCAGTTCTTGTATAGAGAGGAATATTGTTTAGGAATTTAGAAATTATTGAAATCCAAGAACCCATCAATTGATGTTGTTGAATTATTGAAATATTTTTTAGTTTATTTTTTAGTAAAAATGGAATTCGAAATGATTTTATAAATCTTATAACTCTGTTGTTTGATTTTGATAATAGAGAATAAATTGGGACAATTTCAAATTCATTAAAATACTTTTCATATTTGTAGTCTTCTTCATCACCGTATGAAAAGAAAGTAAACGTAACAGGAAAATTATTTGAAATTTCTTTATATATTTTTAATTCTTTTTCTAGTGTCCCTGTATCATGCCAAGTTTGAATTGAATAGTCGTAGGTCAGGAATAATGCAATTTTAATCATATAAGTTATCTTTGAAATTAATTCTAATGATGTAAATCCATTTAAAGTAAAATATTATTAATGAAATCAATAACTTATGTTTATTCAGGTGGTAGAAGTGAAAACTATTTCAAAGACAATATATTAGCAAAAGATTTTTATTACGGAATAACTGAATTTGATAAAGAAAAATACAAAATAAATATTATTGAATTTCAAAAAAAAAGTGGATTCTTTAATGTCTTCCTCAAATTTTTTGACAAGTTGATGACGCGTTTTGTAAGTCTTCCTTTTTATACTTCTTTAATAGTAAATGTAAAAAACTTAAAATTATTACTTAAGACTAACTATTTGATTCTTGTTAATGAAAATGTTGGATGTTCTATGCTTCCTTTATTAATTCTTCTCAAATTTAAAAAAGATCTAAATGTATCAATGTTTTCTATGGGATTGTATAGTAAAAAATTAAGAATACCTTTTTTGAAGCCTATCCATAATTTTTTTATTAAATTATTAGTCAAAAATATCAATCAAGTCTTATTTTTAGGAAAAGGCGAGTACAACAAGGCAATGAACACTCATCAAAAATTATATAATAAATTTTTCTATTTCCCATTTTCAATAGATACCAAGTTTTGGGGTGAAGATGTAGTAAGTTCAAATGAAAAAAATGGTGTAGTTTTTGTTGGAAATGACGGTAATAGGGACAGTGAGCTACTAATAAACATAGTTAGAAAGTTGAGCAACATTTCATTTACCTTAATCACAAGTATTCCTGAGTTGGTAAGTTTAAATTTACCAAATGTAAAAGTTTTTGAAGGAAAGTGGGGAAATTCAAACATTTCCGATGCAGAAATCAAAAGATTCTATCAAGACTCTAGGCTATCAATTATTCCATTAAAGGAAAGTACCCAGCCATCTGGTCAGAGCGTAGCCCTTCAATCAATGTGCGCAGGTGTTCCTGTAATAATTTCTCGAACTGAGGGGTTTTGGGACAACGATAAATTTGAAAATAATGAGAATATAATATTCCCTGAAAAAAACACACTAGAAGCTTGGGTGAGTATTATTGAAAAATATTACAGTGATAATATAAGTTTAGAAAAAGTAGCTCTTAGTGCTTCGAAAAATGTAAATGATAATTTTAATTTAACAATATTTACAAAAGCACTCCAAAATATAATAGGTATTAGTAAGTAGTATTAATATACAATTACTAGTTGGAATATTTAATGGAAAAAAAAGTAATAAAAATATGTGGTGGGTATCCACAAAATTTTGAAAAAATTGATATTTCAAGCAATCCAAATTATGTGTTTTTAAATGATCCAAATTATGGCCCTATAAAAGTTTGGGATTCTGATGGAAATTTTGTTTTTGTTAACTCATTTATAGAATGTGAGCACTACGTGTCGGGCGGTTGGGATAAAAATCCTGTTGTTGATAAAGAAACTAATTTACAAACCCTACTTTTTTCTGGAGTTGTTTTAGTATTTTTATTTTTTGTAATCAGCAAAAAATATTCAATTTTTAGATTTAGCAAAAATGATTGAAATAAATGTTAAACCCAAATATCTAAAAATAACATTTGTTATTTTGTTAGTCTTGCTACCTTGGCTAACTTCAAATCCATTAAATGAGTTGAATGCAGAACTACCTCGTCAAGAAGATTTAACATTTTATGAGATTAACCCCTGCAAAATATCAATTTCTGAATTTATCTTTACAAATTTTCAAACTTCATACCAAGATCATTACCAATTTAAAACACGAGACTATTCATCTATTTCATGTTTTGGAAAAATAGCTGGAGTTTCTCTTATAAATGATGTTTTTATTATATACGTTGGAACTAATTCTTTAGTAAATCTTGTAATTCAAGGTTTATTTTGGATTATTTTAATTTCATTTGTAAAAAAAAGAACCGTAAAAAACATTTCTAATAATAAATATTATTACTTTTCCCTGATATCAAGTAGCTATTTTTTAACATATATGATCTATGCTGAAAAAAGATACTACGATACAAAATTTTATTTACTGGATTTAAATAATCAATCGTCTTACTTTTTTATTTTTTCTATTTTAATAATTCTTATGAAGGTACTTCTTGATGTTTTCTTACCAAGACAATCTATATTGATAAACTATTTTCCATTTCTGTATCTCTTTGCTGGAGTATTCGGAGGTTATAATTTTACAATTTATGCTTTTATTTTTACTTTTCTTGGAGCATATTCATTCTGGACAAAAAATACTAACAGAATGTTTAATAAGATCTATTTATTGTTTAGTTCAGTTTGGATACTAAACGCATCGAATAGATATTTTTTTGAACCTGGTAAATTACGAGGGTTCACAAGTAGTGTTTATGATTTTAATGCTGTCCTTTCATGGACACTCTTCCTATTTTTAATTGTTAGTGGATTAAGCTATTTTTTTAGAACAAACAGGAAATATATTAATTTTTATTCAATTACTAACTCTTTTTGTTACACATCCATTTTTACAGTCTTGCTAGGTTATATCGGAGCAAACTTTCCAATTATTAACTTTCTTAATTATTTTTATAGTGGTCAACAAAGGTTCGGAATAAGAACTACAAATCCTTTAATTGTTAATGAATGGGGTGAAAAAATATCTTGGCGTGGATATTATTCAAGTGCTGAATCAATTGGGGAATTTTATGGCATAGCAATTATTTTATTAATTTATATGTATTTCAAATTAAAAAAATTTTCAATTTTACATTTTGCTGGATTTTTGTCATCTGTGGTAGGTTTATATTTTTCAAATAATAGAACAGTTTTTGTTTTGGTTTTTATAGTTTTTATAATTTTGATTTATAAAGAATATCGAATAAAAAAGATTACTGGTGTTGCCACACTATTTTTAACAGGGTTGGTTGTAAGTTACATAATAGGTTTTCAAAATTTAACATTACCATATAGCTTTACAAGTGAAATTATAGTTGCTGAGGCTTTAAATTATAGATTTGATAATATTACTTCCAGCTTTCTTGAGTTTGCTATACGAAGTAGGGAAAGTGAATATATATTTTCATATATATATTCATTCATAGGATTTATTGCTTATTTATTAAATAGGGCTGAATTGTGGGGAATTTTTACTTCAAGATATAACCCATCAGATATAGAAATTCTTTTTGGATCTGGTCCTTTGAATTTTGGTCAGTTATATGGTGAAATTCTTATAGGAGAAACCAGATCATTGCTTTTACCTCACTCTTCTATGCTTTCTGCATTAACTTTTTCAGGGTTGTTAGGGATCTTTTCAATTTTGATATTTGTAATTTTCAGAATATACAAAAATCGTAAGTTTATAAATATTCAGGGGTTTTATTTGATTACGTTTATAGGAATAAATCTCATTAAAAATGATACATTAAATTACTTCGCTTCATTTAGTCTGTATATGTTTATTCTTTTTGCAATTGTTTCTAATAGGAATGAAAAATTATTTAGCTTTGAAAGACCTGCTGCTAAATAATCTAGTATTTGTCAAAAATATATATAAAATCGAAACCGTTCCAAACAAAAAAAATAAAGAATTAAAAATTTTAAATCTTGGTTTAATTGTATAGCTTGAATATTCTACAAAATCGAAATTCAATTCAGACTGTACAAAAGATTCCGTACAGCGCTGTTCAAAACTATTTTTATTATCTACGTAATCAATAAATGATAGAAAAGAACTATTTATCTCACACGAGTGTGAGAAAGAATTTATGGCAATTAAATCATTTTTAAACTCTTCATCTATAGCTTTTGGAAAGCCAAAAATAAATAATACAAATAATATATATGGAATAAGATAAAATCTATTCCATATTTTTTTATCAAATAATCTTACTGATAGGAATGCGGCTGCTAAAACAAAAAAATGGCCGTAATAAATTGGTTTTAAAGTATCTCCCATAGATGGATTAAAGTTATTTACTGGAAATCCTGAAATGATATGAAAAAGAATTACAAAAACACCAACTAAGGGGGCTAGTAAAAACTTTCTTTGATCATTTTTTATTTTCAAGTTCTTAAAATAAACGTAAAAAAACACAATTGACATAATTAAGCCAACAAATTTTCTCATATAAAGATCTGTATTATTTTGCAAATAAAAGACTAAAGTATTTTTAGTACTATTGAATTCCGGTCCTTGGATAACTTTACTTTCTCTAATCTCTATTACATCTTTTCTATTTTTAGAGTACAAGCTTGAATCATTATCCCAAAATATATCAAAGTAATCACCAAATGTATCTAGCAAAGTGATTGAAATAAAAGAATTTGAATGTTTGTATTTAATTGGACTAGCAAATAATTGGTACATATCAATGTCATAAAGAATGCTAAGTGGTGCTTTGAAATCATACGTAGGATCTAAAGTTGAACCGCTTTCTAGCTGGACTAAACTTTGGCCATTGCTAGAAACATCTTCATAAAGCAAGAAACTTAACATTACAAAAAATAAAATGAATATTGAAATAAATTGCTTTTTGTTTAATTGAAAAATAATTTTTCCATAAAAAATTAAAAAGAATACAACATACATAGCAAAAACACTTCCTTTTGACGAAATGCTTATTACAAAAAATATCAAAGCGAATATTAAATACTTAAATTTTCTTGAACTTCGAAAAGACTCTAGTGAAAAAATTAGCCATGGAAGAAGCGCAAATGATAAAATTTCTGGTTTGAAAATAATTCTTTGCATTATTGAAAGCGGTAGAAAGTTCAAAAACATAAGGGTGCACAATATTGCATTAGTTTTATAGTTAAATTTTTTGAACAATATAAAAAAACCAATTAAACCGAGTACATACAATAAGAAATTTACTTGCTGAATACTTCTGTGAAGGTATGTTAAAAATGTCGGATCTTCAAAACCTGAATTAAATAAATAAAAATACCAAGATTGAAGATAATAGTAGAACAATCCTTGTTCCCTGCCAGTTGAAGAAATATTATTTGCTAAGTATTCAAGGTAAATGTAGTAATCATCAAAATCAGGACTGTCTATGGAGTAGTAGAAAAGAAAATTCATTTGTTTTGTAAAAAATAATGACAATCCAAAAATTAAAGTCAAAATAGATGTTTTAGCATTTATCTTCATACAAAAGTATAAACCTTTAGATTGTTTTATAAATTAAACAACATAATCACTTGAAGCAAAATATGCATCGAAAAATTTTAATTCCTTATTAAAAAAACTATTATTAGTTGTTCCAATTAATCGATAATTAAAAGATTCAAGAGTCGAAATAATGTTAGTTAAATTTTTATTATTAGTAAATATTTCAACTTTTATTAACTTAATCCTGCTTTCTTTTAATAAAGCTTTGGAAGATAGTAAAACATTAAAGTCATGACCCTCAACATCTATTTTTAAGAGATCAATTTTTTCTATTTCATTTTCATTACAATATTGATCTAATGTAGTTGCCTTAATATGATGAACTCTTTTAACAGAACTAAGGCCCTCAATTTGAGGATTTTCATATAGAGAAGAATGAGAGCTTATAGATCTTTCATAAAAATTTTTTGTCTCTATGACATCTGATACAACTAAGTTGTTTATCTTTAAGTTTTGATTCTTAGAAAGCTTAATATCTTTTTGTAATATACATAGTTCTTTATATGGCTCAAATGAGTGGAAATCAATTTGTTTATTTTTAAGACTTTTTGAAACACTTTTAATAAAGACACCAGTGTTTGAACCTACATCAAAAATAACTAATTTATCTCCAGAAATATTTTTTATTATATTATTTTCATTAAATCCTTTATTAAAAAGATAATTTACACTTGTAAGAATAAATTGAAAATAAAATAGTAATTTATTTTTCATAGCTTTTATTTATATTAAACAATTAGTATTTTTTAATAGCAACATAATTAAAGATTATGAATTTAAAGAAAAACTATTTATATATTTTATTTTTACCCTTATTTTTAAATTTTTTCTACAACTTTTTAACTACATCTCCTATTGAAAAGCTCCTGAATTTTAATTATTACGATTTAATATCTTCTTTACTGCTATTTTTATTTTTAATTTTAATTGGTGAATTAATTAAAAATTCTTTGCAGTTGGTTAATAAATCAATATCAATAGTTCTTTACTTATTAAGTTTTTTTATTGTAGATAATATATTTACAATTATAAGTTTTGGAACTAATCATTTTATAGTTTTTTTAATTGTTAATTCATTTTGGTTGATTTTTCTATTATCAAAAAAAACAAAAATATTAGATTTAACTTTTTTAATCCTTTCGATAGCGTTATTAAATCTTTATAACCATGTCTTCTTTAACAACTTAAGTAAAAATAAAAATGTGATAGGAGATGTAAAGGATATTCACCTTCAAAATGTTCAAAATTTATATGAAAAAGGCTATCTTTACTCAATGAATAACTCTACATTGGAGGGCTATCCACAATTAGTTGCCTATTTTCAAGCAACCCTCAATAGACTGTCTATATCTATTGAGACTTTTTCCAACCTATCGTCTGCTGTGAATGTTTTATTTTTTCTTACCTTGCTTCTTGTTTATGAAACAAAAATTTCTAATTTTGGAAAATTTATAATGGGCATGACCTTCACTGTCCTAATTTACAACAGTGAGTGGTTGAAGCTAATATTTGTTGATTCCTTAATGACTGAAGGCACTTTGAGTTACTTACTTGCAGCAATACTGATGAGTGTTGTGCAAACAAAAAACAAAGGTAGTAAAAACTTACAACTAGTTTTTCTATTATTAGGAACTTTGTATCTAGCAAAGCAGTTTATAAGCCTACTTTCACTAATTGCTGTTATTTATTTTTTATTTTTAAAAGAGACTAGAAAATTTGCAGTATTTGGATTTTTTGGATTAATTTTAAAAGAATTGAGTTTTGTTACTGTTTTTAAAAACTTGACCAAGAATTATCACTTGAAACAAATAGATCTAATCGATACATTTTTTGATTTAATACTATTTAGAGATCTGAAAATTTCAAATATTCAGACAATATTAAGAAATTTATTTTTGGACAAACCTTCATTTTTAATATTCGTAATATTTTTTATACTTTTAGGAATGCTAATACTTAACAAGAAAACATTCAATCAAGACTTAGTCCTCTATTCATCTATCGTTTTAATTAACTTTTTACTTGTATTTTTACTATATGTTTCGGTATGGAGAAATATGGAATTAGAATCACCGATTCGTTACTTCTTAAACCTTTTGCATTTAACTATTGTCTATGAATTTTTAATGATTGAGGAAATTAAAAATAAATAACTAATTATTTGTATTTTGTTTTAAGTTGTTTGGTGATAATGATCTTTTCATTTTCGACAAGCCAATAAAAGTAGCTGGTATAACTATCAATTTTCTTTACTAATTCACTATAAAGATTTTTAGTGTCTTTGAAATAAAGATTCATAATTCCTTGCTCATTAGTTGTAGAGAGCGGGAACTTCTCAGCAAGATTTATTAAATCTTTTTTGGTAGATTCATCGATAATGCTTGTATCAAAATAAAGTATGCCTGTCTGAAAATAGTCAAGAGATTCTAAATTATATATTTTTTCTAAACTTCCATAAAGAGGGTGTTGACTGTCAAATTGAGAAGAAAGCTTTTTTTCATAATCAGGATAACCGTCAGCCCTTGCAAACAATTGCTTACTTGGCTTTATGTTCAATAACTTATTAATATCAAAATGAACATGCATGTTGATATCCATATAAAAAATGTAATCCCAGTTTTTAATTCTTTTGTCAAATAAATGAAGCTTTTGCCATTGAAAGTTTTTATTCTTAAATCTATTTGGCTGACCGTTTGTATTTAAATTTAAGTATTCATATTTAATATTTTTAGAAAACTTTATTTTTTTAAACTTCAATACTGATATTTTTCTGTTTTTTCTAATACTTTTAATTAGAAAGGTTGGAGAAAACAAAGAAGTAACAATAACAATTTCACCATTATATTTTCCATTCTTTTTAAGTTCACCATAAATATTTTCAAAATATTTAAATAGATAATTAAAGTCTGCGACAAAACAAATTGCAGATTTATTACTCATTTAATTGCTCCTGTTAAGTAGATCTTAGGGTAATTATAAGATATATTGCATAAGAACATTTCAATATTTGTAATCTTTGTCTACAAAGATAAAAATAGGTCTTAACAATTAGAAAGAGGTTTAAAATAAATACAAATAAAAAGTAAGCTAGTTTTATTGCGTAAAAATAAAAAAAGGCACATATGTCACTATCAATATTTACAAGCATGACCAACCCTGAAGAAAGAGGCGACCCTTGGAAAGAGGCTTTGAATTGCTATAACGATGTAGCTGATGAAGTTATTGTTGTAGGCGATAATTGGCCACACGATTTTTCTTGGGATCATATAGGTAAAACATTTCAAGAGGGTTATGACAAATGTACCTCTGACTGGATTATAAGAATGGATATTGATTACTTCTTTCACCAGAAAGATATTTCAAATTTAAGAAACGCACTTTTGAAGTATTCTGATTATCCCGCCCTAGCTTTCCCTCAGTATCAAATCTTTACACCTGACAGATACCAAATAAAAACCAGGATCTGTTTAGCTTTTAATAAAAGGGTTTATAAAAATATAAAATTAAATGGAGGTGGAGACTTAACACTAGCTACTCTAGAAAATAAATTAATTGACCCAAAAAAAGTCCCGAATATCAATATTCCAATTTATCAATATGAATCTACATTCAGGACTAAAGAAATCATTGCATCAGATAGGGCTAGGTTTGCCAGCGCGTGGATAAATTATTTTGGAACAGTAGATGATAGGGGTGGTAGTAGTCCAGAACAAGCTTACAATGCTTGGTTCGAGATGGTTAAAGAAAGGTATCCAAAACATAACTTCAAATTAAAAATTGAGGAACATCCTATTTATATTCAAAACAAAATTGAAGAACTAAATCAAATGCAATTTGGATATGATGCTTTTGGTCTAAAAAATAACTTGAAGATAGATTATATTTACCATCTCAAAGGAATAAGAGAAAAGTATTTTAATCCAATACAGTTAAGAAAATATAAACGAATTAATTATTACGATTCTTTAAGATGAGGTTTAAATGTTTGAACAGATAAACAAAATAATTGAACACGAAGAGATAATTACTCCAATAAAATTTATGGAAAAAAGTGATGAAATTTATGCTGGTATACTTCCTAATCAAGAATTTAAAAAACTTGATAAAAATAAGTATTTCAAAGTAACCAGCGGAAATGGATTAACAGTTTTTAAAGCTAAAAGCTTTGTTCTTAAAGAAAATTATGTAATTTTCTGTCATACATTATTTATTGATTCACTATTTGAACATTTAGAGAATGTAAATGAATTAAAGAATATAAAATTAATAACATCACAAACAGATGTGCCGATCACAAAAAATTTATTTGATAAAAAGCCAAAATGTATAAGTCAATGGTTTTCAATAAATATCGCACACATAGATAGTAATTTATTACCTATTCCATTAGGAATTGTTGGTCATAATAATAAAAAAAACTTAACTTCTGGTAATTTAAATAAAATTAATTTAGATAAAAAAAGAGAAGATAAAATTTATGTAAACTTTAATTTAAACACTAATTATTTTCATAGAATAATAGCTGTTAAGAAAGTCTTGAAAATGAAGGATGCAGTCGTAGAAAAACCAAATATGGAACTTAATGAGTACGTAAAAAAATTGTCGAATTACAAATATAGCATTACACCCTGGGGTAATGGGGTTGATACTCATCGAATGTGGGAATCTATTTATTCAGGATGTGTTCCAATAACTCAAAATCACACAGCATTTCGAAATTTTCAGGATTTGCCAATTATCTTTGTAGATAGCTATAAAGAGATTTCTAAAGAGATGCTTAGAAATTATAATTTTGAAAACATTAATTATGAAAAGTTAAAATTTTCATGGTGGTTTGATTTAATTCAAAAACAAAAAATTGAAGAGCAGTCCAAAGAAATAAGTTTTTACGAAAATGAGAAAAAAAATTACGAAAATGTCAATTTATTTTACTCCAAATATCATAAAAATGAAAAAAGTAAAAAGTATGCAACTTTTTTTAGGAAAGTACACAAAAAAATTTTCGGAAGAAATATAAACAATAAAATTGGAATTTGATAATCTTTATAAATATTCATATTTTACTAAAAATTATTAATAGAATTTTAACTACGTGAATAACAAAATACTGACAATCCTAAGCGGATCACCGAGAGGTGGTGAAAAGACATGGGAATCACTATATAAAAATGTCTTAGAACACCTTAACTCGGATTTAGCTTTGTGTACAACTGAAAACTATGTCTTAAGTGAATCACTGCTTGAGCGAGCAAATTACATATGGACATTAGAAAATTTTGATAATTTTGAACTTTACTATAAAAAAAACTATTCAGGTAATTGGAAAGAATATTTTGAATACGGAAAAGGTTATGGACTTTATGAGTCGGGATTAATCCACTTTGCATTAAAAGATTTTATTAAAGATAATTATATGGAAATAATTAATAAATATGACTTTATTATATTTTCTAGATTTGACCAATTTTATATTGATAAGCACCCTTATCTACAAAATAATAAAATTCTTATTCCAAAAGGTGAAGATTATTTTGGCTTATGTGATCGACATGCTGCTTTTGATTCTAATCTAGCCTATAAGTATTTTTCGATTGTTGATTATATCAATAATGCTGAATCCATTAACAACATTCCATCGTTTCCTAATTGTGAATCAGTTTATTTAAAACATCTGGAGAGTAACAAATTAATTGACAATGTTGAACGAGTAGATAGATTTCTTTTTACTTCAGCTTTAAAAAGTGATAAGACAAATTGGCGAATTCCAAAATACAAAATATTTTTTATTAAAAACCTAATGATTAAATATCCAGATGAATTTATTGATGGAGTAAAAAACGCAATAAAAAATTACGGACTTCCTAAATTTATTAAAAATAATTTTTTTATTGTGTTGACCTACTTTTACTTGAGACTTAGACAGATTTTTAGAATTAGATCAAGAATAGAGAGCAATAAAAATGACTAGAAATCAATTTGCTCCAGTAATTATTTTTGCATATAACAGGCCTGATAAATTGAATAATTTACTTGAGTCTCTTAGTAAAAATAAAGAGATAAATAAATCTAATTTATATTTTTATATTGATCATTATAAAAATAAAGAGGACTTGAAAAGCAATCAAGAAGTCATCGAGATAGCAAAGGGGTTTGATAAGGCAAGTTCAATATCTGTTATTACAAGTAATAGTAATCTGGGATTAAAAGCGAATATTTTACGAGGTGTTAACGAAACATTTCAAAAATATAATGAAGGAATTTTTCTTGAAGACGACTTAGTTGTTAGTGATTATTTTTTGAAATATATGAACAACTCTCTAAATATTTACAAAGATAATAAAAAAATATTCCATATAAGCGGATACAATACACCTAACTTTTCTGGGGACATCGAATCTTCTTACTTTACCTATTATATGAGTTGCTGGGGATGGGCTACGTGGAAAAACAGGTGGGATCAAAATAAAAATTTTCAAAATAATTTAATTTCAAAGCAAAATAAATTTAAAAGAGCAAAATTTAATATTTATGGTTTTGAAAAAGATTTTGAAAGTCAATTAATAAATAATGACAAAAAATTAATAAATACCTGGGCCATATATTGGAGTCAGTTTGTATTCTTGTCGAATGCCTATTGCTTGAACCCTATAAAAAGTCTTGTTAAAAACACTGGAGCTGATGGTTCAGGAATGCACCAAGGTGTGACTAATGCTTATGAAGTTGATATTAACAATAATGAAGTGAAAAAGTTTCCAAAATATGTACGTTTTAAAATAAAAAATAAATTAAAAACTATTTATTTTTATTACATGAAAAATAAATCAAAAAAAGCTTAATTTTTAAAGACTTTTTTGTTGTTGAAAATTAATCCAAGAAAAAAATAAAAAATCAATGGAAAGTGGGAATTTTCCATTGATGCATCAAATGAAGATGTAAAAAATATTGGAAAAAGTATAGTTAAAAAAATATTAAGATTAAATTTTTCCAAGCCAAACTTACTAAGTAGAAAAATTAAATATAAATACATTAATAAATGTATGATTCCTCCTCGTGCAAAAATATTTACAAAATAGTTATGAACATTTTCATTTAGACCATCAAGTCCAGACCTTACAGAGTTTCCTTCAAAATCTAAGGCTGACATTGCAGGTATTTTTTCTTTGTACCCATACCCTGTTAAAAAAAGATTTTCTTTTTGAATATCAAATAATACGTCTTGCCAAATTTCAATTCTCCAATTTAAGTTTACGTCTGAAGATCTTAGTCTTCCATCCCTAATATAGAATAATTCAAAAAACTCTTCATCTGCTAGTTCCGGCACTCTGTAGTCAGTAACGTAAGAGACGCTTTCTCTAGTCTTTTCTAATTGTATAAAACCAGATTTTGAAATTAAAAAAGTAGATTGAATTGCGAATATTGTTGAGATAATTAGTAAGATTATATTTCTAAATGTATAGCCTTTAAATGTACTTCTATTGTTAAAAACCTCAAACATAACAAAAAAAGCAAGGCTTATAAATCCTGCTCTACTTTTGAACAAAAGTAGTGGTAAGTATAGTGAAGCCATAATTGCAAATATTTCTATAGCAATCCTTTTGCCTTTATAGAATCTATTGAGCAAATAAAATGTAATTACAAATAATATGACTAAATCTGATCCCTTATGTGGTTCATATTTATCAGATATATTCAATATCAATTCTTGAAACCGGTATGGTATATCATAGATTGCAACATAATAAACATACACTAATAAAAACAAACAAATGTTGATAAAGTGTTTATTTAAATTATTGTATTTAAAATATATTAAGCCTAAATAGAAAAAACCAAGAGACCAAACATATGAAGAAGCCTTGTATGTATAAGGATTTATTAATGAGCTATCTGTTAAAAATGAATTAACTATAAAAAATATTACAATAAGAAAAATTGTGTTATCTATTGTGTTACGATTCTTGTTTTTATTGAAAATATTAATACATATAACATAAGTTAAAATCAACATAGAGAGAAGGATTGACAACTCGCCTACTCTAAAACCAAATATATAAATCCCCATAAAAGATCTTGAAAAGACGAATATCATTAAAAAATAAATAGCCAAAGAAATTTTGAATAACTTATTTTTAACTAATTCTTCTAACATAAATTTTGCTTGTTTAAGGTTTAATTGTACTCAGATTGGAGTCTGAGAGTTCAAGATTTTCTAAAATCATAATCAACGCCCATAAGCACAAAGTTGAACCATGGATATCAGCCGTATTTAGTCCATGTGTTATTTCGACGCCATAATAATGAGTCTGGGACTTCCCTTTATAATAAGAAAATGCATTATCGTCGTAATTATATAAATGCAATAAATCATCTAATAAATTTTTTAAAACTTCATTAATCTCTTTCTTCTTAAAATCTGTTTGTTTTGAACACATGTAGAGTACATATACAAAATCTACAATATCGCAGCCTTCCATTATGGGTACATTCTTTAAACAGTACTCTATTAATTTTTTGGGGAAATGTATTTCCTCATTTATCCAATCAAGCCCAGATATTACTTTCATTGCTCCATTAATTACTTCCCTTGAGGCATCTGGAGTTGAGGTATAGTAAGAACCTGTCTCACTATTTGCTATCTTCCTAGCAAAAGTTTTTAAATCCTCACTAAAGTTTAAATTTTGTGTTTCGTTGTATACGCATATTGAAGAAAATTGTGCTCCTGAAGTCCATGGTTTAGACCAATCCAAATTTTTTAAATAATTTTCTAGTTCATTTGACGTTTTGTAATCTATAAATACTTTACTTGAGGTTTTATTTCCAATTTGATACAAAGAAGAAATTGCTTGTTTAGTTTCAGCATTAATTGATTTTCTCAATTGAGTTGATTTATTATCAAATTTTTTTATTTTTGTACTATTTAAAAATGATTTAGCTAAAAATTTTAATTCCTGTTTGATCGGCAATTTTGAATATGCTTTCAAAAAGCTTTGATCAATAAAAGAATTCTTAGGAAAATTGGATTCGTTAACTTGAAATGAATTTATAAAATTAATCCAGTCTTGCTGTTTATTTGTTTTAAGTTTTTCCCACTGTCCTGTCATAAAATAAATTTTCAGAGCATAACAGCTATAACCAAGGGATAATAATTTACCATTTTCTGTAACCCCAGATGTAGAAGGATCATATAAATATATTTCATCTTTATTTAATCTATTAATGAAATGAAAAACATTTCTAGGTATTTCTTGTAATAATTTTTTATCCATTGTTTTTAAATCTATTTCTAATTTTAACTGTTAAGTAATTTCTTAAATTTAAATAAACAATATCTCGAAACAATTTTAGAAATTTATTTTTTAATATAAATAAATAACCATAAACATTATTAATTTTATTTTTTTGGTTCATGTCTTCTATGCTTATTAATTCTTCAAACAAAGTAAAAAATTCTTTACACATTTTTTCAGAACTAAATGGGTAGTTTCTTAATTTTTCTTTATATATATCGTAATTTTGTATTATTTCTGTAAGCTTATTTTCAAAATCTTTATAGAAACTGACACCAAAACCATTGCAGTATTCTGGAATACCGCCGCTATCAAAATACAAAATAGGAAGTCCACATTGAGCTGCCTCAATGTGGTGATTACCAGATGGTTCATTAATAGAGGCAGTAACATATATGTGGTGTTTTTTTATTACATTAGCTAAATCTTCACCTGCAAGAGGTGGAAATATTTTCATGTTATGAAATTCGTATTCTTCAGAAACGTTTCCAACATAAGAAAATTCAATTCTATCTTTCCAAGGCTCGGTCTCCATAAGATCGTCTATTAACTTATAAACTTCAAAACCTTTATTTTTATGTGAACTCCAATGGTGGGTTAATAGTTTAATTTTTTTTGTCCGATCCCATAGTTCTGCTTCGTTGTTGTTAAATATTTCTTTATTTGAACCAGAGAGAATTACGGATGTTTTTTTCTCTTCCATGCCAAGAGTTGTATAAATATTTTTTAGCCATGTACTTACGAAAACTACATGGTCTGCAGACTCACTTGCCTCTAAGTAAAAATCGTTGATAAAATCTGTACCCTTTCTTTCATCGCACTCGTTTATTCTCTGAACAACTTTTACTTTATTATTTACATACTTTTTGTAGTTATTAATTTCTATATGATTAAATGTTGATGAAGACTCTTTTCTACTTCTTGGATCGGTAAGAAGTATTAAGTCTATATCGGGTTCTGACAAATCGAAAATAACATTATGGCCATTTTTGACAAGATACTTTGCGAGATTCTTAACAAAAAGATTTCCCCCACCCCAAGGACCGTCAACAATCTTAGATCCAATACTAATTTTCATATAAGTCTTCAAACATTTTTTTAAATTTAATCATTCCATTTGGAATTATATATTCTTGTGAGTTTTTAAATGCCATTGTTACATTTGGCATTGCTTCATAAAATTCTTCCGGCTCAAATATTGATTTACTATCAAGAATTTCTGTAGCAACCCCTACGTCAGTAGATACTATGGGTGTTTTCGAAACTGCGCATTCTAAAATAGCTTGCGGTCCACCTTCAATTCTTGATGTTACAATATACAAATCTAAAATATTATAAAGCTCATTTAATTCTTTTAAATCTATCATTTCAAAATAAACGAATGGCAAATTGCGATTTTTAAAGTTTTCAATTAAATAATTCCTTCTTTTACCTGTCAAGACAACTTTTAAGTTTTTATTTTTTTCATACATAGAAGTGACAATTTCCAAAAATATATCTGGTCCCTTTATTAACTTGGGTGATTTAAGATCATGGCCCTCTGTGTCTCTTTGGAAGCTTCCAACCAAGTAATCTGTTTTATTTAAGCCATATTTTTCTCTGAGAGCTTGTTTGCTGTTAATTTCAAACCACAAGCTTTGATCAACCCAAAATGGTATTGATGTAATCTTTTTATCTGTTAGTTTTCGTAACTGATCGTATGTTTTTTTTGAAATTACATGGTAAAAATCTACAAATTGATCTCTTTCGTAGAAGTCTTTTTCATCATTTTTGTCAAATTTTTCAAAATCAATGTGATAGATAGAGCATATTACTTTTTTTTTCTTTAAATACCTTTTGGACAAGTTTTTCCATATCCAGGGGGAAATAATCCAAATAATATCTGAATCTTTGATTTTTTGAGTCGATATTTCCATATTATGTCGGTACCAGTCATTTCTGACTCTATCTACAATCCATGACTCATTTATATCACTTAAATATATTTTCATAATGTTGTATATCCTAAGCTCTAATCTTATTACTTGTTATAAAATACAAATATGAAAAATATTCTGATTACAGGCATAACCGGTCAGGATGGTATTTTTTTGACAGAAACTATTTTGTCAAAAGAAAAAAATACCAATATCGTTGGAATCAGCAGATCGATTTCGAATAAACAATTTTTTAAAAATTTAAGTTCTATAAACAATTTATCAGTTGATAATGTTAATTTAATAAACATTGATTTAAATAATTTTTCAGATGTAAGTAATTTTATAAATGCCTTTAAACCCAGTGTTGTATATAACCTTAGCGGCCCAAGTTCACCAAGTGAGTCATTAAGAAATAAAGAAAAATATCTAATGATTGAAACTATTTTTAATAATCTTACAAAAGCATTGGTTAATTCCAGAAACTTGTGTAATTTTTTTCAAGCATCATCTTCGGAGATGTTTGAAAAAAACATAGAAGGTGAATTGGATGAGCAAAGTAGCTTTTCACCTAATTCACCTTACGCCGTTTTTAAATATAATAATCATCTAAAAACAAAAGAGTTGAAAAAAAAGTACGATTGGAACATATATTCAGGAATTATGTTTAATCATGAATCAGAATTTAGACGAAATGAATACCTTATTATGTCACTTATAAACTCTGCTATAAATATCTCTAACGGCAAGGAAAAATATTTTAATGTTGGAAGCTTAGAATATATTAGAGATTGGAGTTTTGCTGGAGATGTTGCCGAAGCAATTTATAAAATAACCAATTTTGGTCAAAATAGTAATTATGTAATAGGGTCTGGTGAAGGCAACTCTATAAAGAAAATGATTGAAATTATATTTACAAAATTTGGATTAAATTATGAAAATTTTATCCAAATCGATAGTAATCTTTTAAGGCCTGGAGATCCAATTAGAATTGTATCAAATCCTATTCTTTTAAATAAAGAGTTGTCTTGGAAGCCTCAGCTATCCTTCGAAGAGTTGATAGAAAGGTGTATTAGTTATAAAGTAAAAAGTTAGTTTAAGGTTTTATATTTTTTCTTGCACAATTAAAAAAATACTTTTGCTTATCTTTATTTTTTTCGGATAAATTATTTTGAGTATTTAGATTATAAAGAGCCTTTGAGATTGTTTTTATTTTATATCCATTTTCTAAAAAATCTTTAAACAATTTGTAGTCTTGAGAAAAATAAAAGTTTTCATCATAATTACCTAAATTATTAAGAATCTGCTTATTAATTATTAAGGTTCCATGAATAAAGGGGTTTTTGTACTTCATAGACAACTTAACGGGAAGGTAGTAAGAAAATCCAGGGATTTTTTTGTTTGAATTTAAAATATTAGCCCTAGAAGTTGACGCATCTAATTTAAATGTTTCGATATGTTGCATTTGCAAATTAATTCTGTCTACCTCAGAGTAATCGTCAGCATCTTGTCTTGCTATATAGCTTCCATTAGTTAGAGGAATTAATTTATTTAGAGATTTAGTTAAACCAATATTAATTTCATTTTTAAATGTTTTTATTCTTTTGTCCTTATTTGCGTATTCGCATATTAACTCATAAGTACTATCAGTAGACGCGTCATCAATAATTAAAAACTCAATATTTTCATAAGTTTGTTTTTCTATACTTTCAATTGACTTACGAATGGTATCTTCGGAGTCTTTTGCTGACATTATCACAGAAACTAAAGGGTTAAATTTATTCATAAAATAAGACCGGAAAAAATACCATTGAGTTTTTCCTCACCTAAATAACTACTTACGTATTTAAAATTTTCTTTGCTACATTTTTCTAGTAAATCTTTTTTTTTCAATAATAATAATTTTTTGTTTAAATCCTCATAGTTATACTGCTCAAAAGATAATTCATAATTTGGTGGAAAAAATTCATTCATGCCGCCAAAATTAGGAAAAATTGAAGGTATTCCCAGACTTGAAGCCTCACAGAGTAGTCTGGGTTGACCTTCATACATTTTAGTTGCTGTAATTACAGCTCTACTTTTTGAAATCAGTTTTTTAACTTCTTGGTTGTTAAGGTAATCAACAAATTCAATACCATCATGGTTAAAACTGTTTTTAAAAGTTTCTTTTAGGTCACCCTCTCCTACTATTTTTAATATCAGGCCATGTTCATTTGAAAATTTTTGCCACGTCAATAGAAGATTTTCTACCCCTTTACTTTCTGTAATCCTTCCAGCGTATACTACATAATTACTTGATGAGTTATAATTTTTAGCTATTTGCTGATTAATTTTTATAGGATTGTTGTATTTGAATATTTTATTTTGTGGAATATTTATATTAGTCAGAAATTTTTTATGAAAGTCAGTAATCGTTAAAATTTTTATATCGTTCTTTTTTAATATGGATAAATATTTCCTTATAAACTTAATTAGTATTAAAGACTTAGAAAAAGATTCTGGAAAGTAGTTATTTATCAACCTGTTACTATTTTTTAATGAGCACGCTGGACAAAACTTATTTCCTTTTAAATGATTCTTTAATGAATATGTATTTGCACACCAGTATCTAAAATTATGAATCTTTACAAAAACTGGCACCTTCTTTTTTTCAATAATTTTGAAAATTCCTAAGTTTGCTTTAAACCAGGTATTGTGTACGTATGCTACATCAGGTTTAAATTCATCAATTTTTCTAGATACAGTTTTATTGGAAATAAAATTAGAATTATTTAAAAAACTTAATAAATCAAAGATACTCAATTTTTTAGAATTATCGAATTCTAAATATTCAACTTTATAATTTTTAGAAAGTTGATCTATTTCATCTAAGATATTTGAATCTTCACCACCTAATTCTTTATATTTAGTGTTGATAATTAATATTTTTTTCATTAAGTATGCTTTATTAATTCAACTTTTCTAATTTCATTATCAAGTGAGATTTTCAAATTAGCATCAACATTTTCAAAACTTTTAGGATCGTGTGTGCAGTTTATGATGGTGATATTTTTTTCCTTAAGAATTTTAAAAATGATATCTTTTGAATTATCATCAAGATTCGCAGTCGCCTCATCTAATAAAAGTATTTCTGTATTGGATAGGAACGCTCTTATGAATGCAATCTTTTGCATTTGGCCTGAAGATAGTGATTTATTATTAATTATCCTATCTAAACTGTAACTTTCCTCTTCTTTAAAGGTATCTAGAGTACGAAGATAATCATATATATCGTCTTTAGAAACATTCAAATCATTTCCATACATTATATTTTCAAATAAAGTAGCTTCAAAAATCATTGGTGTAGCGCCTATGTAACCAAATTTATCTGAAAAAGATTTAACTGTACCATTTTGGGCATATAGAACACCGGATAATAATCCAAGTAATGTACTTTTGCCTGAGCCATTTGGACCAGTAACAGTGACGTGGGTATCTTTTTTAATTGAGAAATTAATATCAGAATATATATCTATATCACTGTTGAAATAGCCAAAATTTAAATTATTTACCTCTATTGTGCTTTGGGAATGAATTTGGAAATTTTCCTTATTTAGCTCTATTTTGTTATTATCTATTTCATAAAATTTTTCAATATGTACATGTGAATTGATAATTTGATTCATTGTAGATGTTAAATTTCCAAGTGATTGAAATAGTCTAAGTGTCACACCAATGAAATCAAGAGTAATTGTTTTAGCGTAAGCACTAAACCCCAATACTATAGACAAGCTTGATAATGTTAAAAAACTAGGCAAAAAACCGTTTACCAAGCCAACCTTGTAATTCATTAACAAGTTTTTAAACATGCTAGAAATAGACTTTTCAAACCTTTGCATTTCATATACATCTTTTTTTAAAATTTTTATCAAAAACATATTTTCAACGACTCTTTGGATTTCTCTATTTGCATCCTGGCTTTTGTAATAAGAATTATTCATATAATTTCTAGCTGCATCTAGTAATTTTTTAATTGGATAAACCAAGATTGCTACTCCAACTATAAACAAACCAACTGATCTACTATCTACAAAAAGAAGATACGAAGAGTAAATGATTATTTGTAAAAGGCTTGTTAAGAAACCTGAAAAGCTTGAATAGAAAAAAGCAATATGTCCTGATAAAGTATTTACATAAAAGTAAGTATCGGCAACTGAATAATTTCTCTTTTCAAAGACCTCATTTAGCAGGTAGGTCTTCATATTTAAATTAACATTGAACTCTAAGTTTTTTATTAAGATTTGTTGGAAATACAAAAATATAAATCTTAGAACAACGATGATTGCTATCAGTATTGGGAAGTCTAAAATAAATAAAATTAATTCATTAATTAACTCAATATTTGTGAATTGATCTGCAATTATTGAGGCAAAAATAGCAATTATTGCAATATCTGAAACTGCAGTTAATTGAGCTAATAAGGCTACAGAAATGACTAATAATTTTTTATTTCCGACTCTAGTTATTTTCGAAACATAGAGTACGTCACTGATTACTTTTTTAAAATTACTCACTGAATTCTATTATAAAAACCTTTTGTATGATAAATGAGTGGTTTTTTAAATGTACTTATTTTCCTTGTACATTTTTATTAAACAGAGATGGGATAGTTTTTAAAAGAATTTTTAAGTCTAAATAAAAATTCCAATTTTCTATGTATTCAATATCATGCTTAAACCAAACTTTAAAATCATTTGTATTTCTATCGTTTATTTGTAATAAACCCGTCATTCCTGGAAGAACATTTAGCCTTCGCATATAATTTGTATCAAAATATTTAGTATCAGTATCAAAAAGCGGCCTTGGCCCTACTAAAGACATATCACCTTTAATGACATTCATTAATTGCGGCAACTCGTCTAGGCTAAATCTTCTAATTGTTTTTGCACCTTTTATAAGCCTTGGGTCATTATCAAGCTTAAATAGTGGACCAGTTTTTAAATTTTGAGATGATAAATTATCTCTTAAATGATGGGTGTTGTGATACATGCTTCTAAATTTATACATATTAAAAATTTTACCGTGCAACCCCACACGTTTTTGAGTAATTATTGGAGGCCAGCCATCAGCAATCAAGAGATAAATCACTATTAGAACTAGGAAAGGAAATAATAATAATAAAAGAATTACTGATGAAAAAATATCAAAAATCCTTTTTATTATGTACTTTGATCCATATTGAATGTCATTGTTGAAATATGAAAAAAAGTAGTTCTCAAAATTTTCTTCTCTATATATAAAATTAGATTTAAATTTAACTTTATTATTTGAAATAATTAAAACTTTCTTATTTAAATTGATTAGATACTTTTCAACGTCTTTAGATAATGTTTTTTGTTCATTCAAATTTAAAACTATTAAATTTACTTCACTTTCTTTATTAATTGAATTAATTTTTTTGGCAAGAAGGTGAGGTTTATTTTTTAAATCAAGTTTTATTGTCTTAACTTCATTCCTGTATTTCATTATTCGTAAATTTCTCAAACTTGAGTTTTCATTCAAATTTATTGAAACATAATTCTCCTTAAAAACAGATCTACCAAGAAGTAAAGAGAGTACTTCACTGTTCCTAAAAATAAATAATATTGTTGGAATGATAAATGTTGCAATAATTAAATTACTTCTATAAAGTCCAAAAATTCTAAACAATAACAAAAATGAGAATAAAAAACTACACCATAATAAATATATGTTAAAGTACTCATCTAAATAATTTCTTTTGAATGTATAGTTAAGTTCATTTACATATGTATAAAAATTTGTTGTGTAGAGAATTATTAAAAATATAAAAATTAGTAGAGCTAGAACTGTATCTATTGTTACAAATCTTAATGGAAAAAACTGATAAAACCTTTCACGGTCTTCTACAAGAGATAGGTAAATTTCATATTTTAATTCAGGGCTAACAAATAAATAATTATCGAAGTACCAAATTGTGACAAACGTCAAAATTGCTTGAAGAAATATAAAACGTAATCCATATTTGAACAAATTGTTTATTTTCATTACATATATATTATTGTCAAAATATTTATTACGTTGAGTTTTTTTCTCGTTATACTTTTTACTTACGGGGGCGTGGTGAAGTCTGGAGTTCACGCCTGCCTGTCACGCAGGAGGTCGCGGGTTCGAATCCCGTCGTCCCCGCAAAAGGCCAGATAGCTCAGTCGGTAGAGCACTTGTCTGAAAAACAAGGGGTCGGCAGTTCGATTCTGCCTCTGGCCACAATAAACATAGGCTTATTTTGTCTTCACTAACGAACTAAT
>Ga0222719_10000284_pt1 | contig 51271 bp, 70 predicted proteins | sample C33_34DmetaG_FD_165039 | JGI IMG/M metagenome (GOLD analysis project Ga0222719, IMG submission 165039) | Estuarine water microbial communities from San Francisco Bay, California, United States - C33_34D | ecosystem: Environmental > Aquatic > Marine > Unclassified | place: USA: California...
CAGTAGATTTGAGAGTTGATTTTAGAAATGGAAGCAAAAATATAGACCTTAATGCTAGTGGTTTTGCTTCTTTTGTATTGATATGCTGATAATGAAACAATTTAACATAAAGGAGTTATAAAATGGCAACACATACTAAAACAATAAGTCTTACGGACTTGCAACAAAAAATATTATCTAACGATTTGTATAACGATACAGACAATGCAGGATTAGATTTATGGATTCAAAATGCAGTAGATGGTAAAATTAATAATTGTTGGAAAAGATTTCAACAAGAGTGGACTACAAGGTTAATGAATGATGATTCTTTTACTGACCCTATTCCAAGTAATCAAGCAGACTTTGTGGCTTTAGTTACAGCTAGAGCAGATTATAAAAATCGTAAAGCTAGAGATGATGCGAGTAAAGCATAGAGGAGTAACACATGAGTAAAACACAAATACCAACAGGTGGCATAGCAGATGATGCAGTTACTGCGGCTAAAGCAACTGGTTTTGGAAAAATGGCACAAGTTCTTCATGCAGGGGCAACTGCAACTCAAACTAGCAATTCAACAAGTTATGTAGATTGTACTAACATGACAGTGAATATAACTCCAAGTGCTACAAGTTCAAAAGTATTATGTATAGTTCATGCAGGAAACATACAATGTCCGGCAGCGGATGATGATGCAGTTTCTTTTAAAATTTTAAGAGACACTACTTCAATTTATGAGGTTATTAATGCAAATTTTAGAACTAATGACGATGAAGTTAATTCAGACCATACTTTTTGTGTTTTGGATTCTCCTTCGTCAACTTCAGCACTGACCTATAAATTACAGTTTAAAAATAGACAGAGTAATAATATGTCTATTAATGCCACAGGGAGCACGAATAGTTCTATTACAGTTATGGAGGTATTAGCATGACAAATGATGATAAATTTTGTAAAGCAGTGGCAACTTTAGTTTCCCCTACTCCCGAATATACTTATCAAGGTAATATGGATAATGAAACAGTTTTTAATTCTGTTAAATGGAAAACAGGAGAAGATAGTAATGGCAGTGCAGTATTAAGTGATACTCCTCCATCTGGCATTAGTTGGAGTGCTGTGAAAACTGAAATGGACAAAATTTAAAGGAGTAAAACATGGCACTAAGTAAAATAGATGTAGCAAATATGTTAACAGGTGCAACTCCTGTGGCTAATGGTGGTACAGCTTTAACGTCTGGGTTTGTTAATGGTGGTGGACTTACTGAAGCTGACCAATGGAGACTAACCACAGATTTTACAGGTGTTGCTAATCCTATTACTTCTAACTTAGAACAAAATGATAGCACAGGAAATGGTGTTCCTATTGGCTCATCTATGACACAATCATCTGGTGTTTTTACTTTTCCAAGTACAGGTATTTACATGATTATTGCTACTCTACAAGGTAGAGGTAACAATGGCTCTGGAGCGGCAAACGATAGTGAATTTAGACTTACTATTAAAGTCACTACTAATAATAGTACCTATACTGAAGTTGCTTTTAATGGAACTGGAGTAGAAGACAACCGATATTGTACCTCAACAGCACACTATGTTTTTGATGTTACTGACACTACACAATGCAAATGCTCTTTTAGAGTTTTCAATAACAATAGTTTAATGACGCATGGAGATAGTGGAAAAAACGAAACACATTTTACCTTTATTAGATTAGGAGATACATAAAATGAGAGAAGATGGTAGACCAGACCATATACAAGACGCTTTAATAACTATACATACTGGACAGTGGTTTACTTGGACAGATAGTTCAAACAAAATTTATGCTAACTTACGACTTTCTGAAAAAGTTGGAATAGATGGAAACATTGTAGATAATCCAGTTACAGAATTACCAACAGAATCAGCAGTAAATACAAAGCTAACAGAATTACAAAACGCATGGGATGCGGCAAACGGAGGATAGATGGCATACATAGGAAAATCAATAGAGAGTGGCACATTTAGTGTTCTCGATACGAGTGGCAATACCTACAATGGGTCTAACACCACATTTAGTTTAGGTTCACAAGTTGGTTCTGCGGCACAGCTTTTAGTCTCCCATGACGGGGTTATTCAAAAACCCGGAACAGACTATACTTTAGCAAGTGGAGGTACACAGATTACCTTTACCACAGCTCCTGCAAGTGATGCTTCTATCTTTATTGTAGAAATATCGGGTGCTGTTGGTGGCACAGTTACACCTTCTGATACATCAGTTACAGCAGACAAACTTAACACTGCTTTATTAACAGGACACACAGACATAGGAGCTAATTTAGCGGATGCAGATTTATTTCTTGTGGATGATGGTGCGGGAGGCACTTTAAGAAAAGTTGCCGCTTCAAGAATAAAAACATATGCAGGTGGAGCTGCGGCTGATGACATTACAGCAGGAGATGGTGCTGTAAGTTTAAGCACAACTTCTGGAAACATAACTATTGAAAATGACGCTAGTGATGGCGACATAATATTTAAAGTTAATGATGGTGGTGTTGATAAAACAGTATTTACTATTGATGGTTCTGATAACGGAAAACTTATTTTTCAAGATGATGTAGCGGCTATTTCATTAGACAAATTAATTGGAAAATTTGATACAGATACAGGAATTGATTTTGGTGTAACAGTTGGTGGTGGAGATGCTTCTTCGGCAGACCCATCAAATGTTATTTCATTTACAACAGGTGGCGATGAAATGATGCGACTTGTTACAGAAAGACAAAATTATACTACTTTAGCTGTAGGTGACACTTCAAATTTAATATATCACGGATATGTATTTGCTCATGGGCATGAAGCAACACAAAATGGAGGTTCTCAAATTGTTATATTTAGGCATGAAGGAACTTCACCTTATGGTATGCAAATTCATTTTTCTGGTCAAAGTCCAGATAATAATACTCAACATTTTATAAATTGTAGAGACCAATCTAGTGATAGATTTAGAGTTGAGTCTGATGGTGATGTTCAAAACCACGATAATTCTTATGGTTCAATATCAGATGAAAGAATTAAAGATAATATTGCAGATGCTTCATCACAATGGGATGATATTAAAGCATTAAAAGTTCGTAAATTTAAAATGAAAGATGATATTTTACAATATGGTGCAGAAAATGCTACATATAAATTAGGATTAATAGCACAAGAAACAGAATTAGTTAGTCCCAACTTAATTAAAAAAAGAAAAGCAAGTGTACAAGAAGTAAGACACTCATCTGAGTTTGGTACGGTTGTTGATGATACCGATGCTCCTATAGTAGATAAACATCAAAACCCTGTTTTAGATAGTGATGGAAATCCTACATATCAAAAAAAGGTTGTACCTAAAGAGGGTGATGCGGCACTAGTAAGACAAATGAAATATTCTGTGTTATATATGAAAGCAATAAAGTGTTTGCAAGAAGCACAGACTCGTATTGAAACATTAGAATCTAAAGTAAAAACTTTAGAAGGAGCATAATGAAAAAATATTTTTTTTTAAATGGTATGCCAAGAGCGGGTAATACTTTACTTGCATCAATATTAAATCAAAATCCAGATATTAAAACAACTGCAAATAGTTTGACAATGGGTTTAATAAGAAAAGCAAATAATTTAAAATATTTAAGTAATTTAAATAAAGATAAAGATACAGAAATATTTTTAAATTTTCCAGACCACAATTCTTTAGAAAATGTTATAAAAAATATTATTCCAAATTATTATAAAGATTGGAATTGTAAATATATAATAGATAGAAGCCCAGTAGGTCTGCAAGGTAATTTAGAGTTAATGCAAAAATATTTAGGGCAACCAATAAAAGTTATTGTATTAATGAGAAAAATAGAAGATGTTCTTTCGTCATTTCTTAAAGTATTAAAAAATGTAAAAGGAACAGATGAAGAAAAAGTAAAAAACTTAATGAGAGTTAATGGTCCTATTCACAACGCTGTATTAAGCACACAAAATTTACAAAATAAAAATATAGCACATTTTGTAGAATACACTGATTTAATAAATAATCCAAAAGAAGTGATTAATGGTATTTATAAATTTTTAGATATACCAAAATATAATCATAGATTTGTTAATTTAGAACAATTTAATATTAATGGTGTAAAATATGAAGAAGATATTAAATTGCATACAATTAAAACTGATAAATTATATATGACACATCATAAACCATTATCGAATAATATTTTAAAAAGTATAAGAGGTAAGTAACGTCTAAACTATCTGTAAACAATAGTTACTTTACACCAGTAAAGAAAAGAACTTCAATAGGTAACTCATCAAGGAGTAAGCCTAAAAATAAAAGTAAAAGGTTAAACTTTAAAAAATATAATAGACAGGGTAAATAGTGAAAAATACAATTACATTAGCTACAATAATTTTAGTAATGCAAATTGTATTAACATTTTCAACCGTTCGTGCAACAGATACAAATACACAATCAAATCAAAGTGGTTCTAACACAAATATAACAGGTGGCTATACATCAACAACGTCAAATACGTACAGTGGTGGGCAAACAAACACAACAACCAACACCACTACATCAACTTCCAATGGGTCAGATATACCCGTTAACTCGGCTAACTCCCCTTCATATTCAGCGATGTCGCAAGATGTATGTAGTATGGGCGTTAGTGGTTCTGTGTCTACCCTTGGCTTTGGGGTATCTGGTGGCAAGCATGTAAGGGATTTGAACTGTGAGCGTATTAAGCTCAGTAAAGTTTTATACGACTATGGCATGAAAATTGCGGCGGTAAGCCTATTGTGTCAAGATGAGCGTGTGTTCGAAGCAATGCTTATGGCAGGCACACCTTGTCCATTTGAAGGTAAGATTGGCCCGGAAGCAATAGCACAGTGGAATAAGTACGATGTAGAAAGACCAGACTATGAAACGTACATACAAAAGCTAGAGCAAAGGTCTCGTATTGATGAAGAATTAGCGGAAATAGAAAGACAAGAAGAAGCTAAAAGACAACAAGAAGAAATACAAAAGGCTATTGCAGAAAGTAAAATAATAGAAACAGATTTAGAAACAAAAGAAAAGAAAATAATTAATGTCCATAATTAGAGTGTATGAAATACTATATAAAAAATACAACTCTATGGATGCTTAGAATTTATATTGTATGGTCAATTTGTTTAGATATAAGTTTAGTTACTGGACTTTTGTATTATTTCTTTGTTTATTAGCAAGACCTGTTTTTTCTGTTGGTGAAATAAATACAGGTAATTTATTAAACAATAGCACATTTGATAATGGCTCATTAAGTGGATGGACAACAAATAATAGCGGTCAATATCATGATGGTATAGGTAATGAATGTCCGGGCATAACTATTGATTATGATAGCTCTGGATGTGGTACATCTGGTAGTGCCGCTTTAAATGGTGGCGGCTATATTGAACAAACCCTATCTCTTGTTGATGATGGAGGTTTACACAAAGCAGAAATAAACGAAGGCTTTGAAAGTAAATTATCTGTAGACGCATGGTTTTGGAGCGGTTCTAATGACCAAGTTATTATTCGTCAAACATTAACTGATGATAATGGTAATGTTACAACACAGACAAGAATAGTAACGGGAACAACAGATACTGTATACACGAATGGATATGAAACATATTCAGATACCATAATTATAGGCAGTAATACACAAGCTGACTATGATATAACAGCACGAATAGAAGGGGTTGATGGTGGAGGTTATAATGATGGAACAAGCCACAATGCACCAGATATTGATAACGTTACACTAGATGTAACATATTCTAAACCAACTGTTTTGGAAGAAACACAGTTAGAAGAATTAGAAATAGAAGAATTTATAATTGGTGATATAGAAGATACACTAAGTCAAGATAGTAGTTTCTTTGAAGAATATGAAATTGTATCACTAGAAGAGTTTATGATGCCCATGGAAGAATCATCATCTATGGACACAATGGTGGCGGAGGAATTTTCAGAGCCCGTAACAGAGGAGGTAACAAATGATACCTATGACGATACAGATTTGAAAGAACCTACTCCAACTATGGAAGAAGGCCCAAAGGACGAAGAAGGCCCACCAGAGGTTATTGAGAATGAAGAAACGCCAATGGAACAGCCCGATAATAGTCCTACAGAAGAGGAAACAGTAGAGGAGGAAAAACCAACCGAAGAAGCGCCACAAGAAGAAGCTAATAATGAAAGTAATGACGAAGACAAAAAAACAACAGAGGAGGAAACCGAATCCGATAGCGAAGAATCTAGCGAGTCCGAAGTACAGACAGCAGAAGAAGGAGAGCAAAAGGGTATACAATCGGACACAGTGGCAGAAGCAGGGCCTACTGCGAATGTTGGAGGGGTTGAGATAAACATTGAAAATGTAGCAAAACAATTATCTAAACTAGATAAGTTTTTGTTACAACCAAGTCTAGAAAATTATAGCAACGCTGTTTTTTACACAGCAAAAGATATGTATGAAGGTTCAGAGCTAACAGCTTATATATCATTAAATTTATCTTCATACACAGGTGACATTTATGGTGGGGTTACTCTTGATAATTATATCTTGAATGACCCCATCGAAGTACAAAAAAAGAAATTATTTAATATACGTAATATAAAAAGAAAATTACTAGCTGAACTGGAGGCACTTAAACAATGAAAATAATAGATAAATTATCTACATACGCGGCACTTATAGGAACTATATCAGTTATCGGAGGAGGATTTTATGCGTGGGGTGAGTTTAATACACGCCTATCCGCACTAGAAGGTGAGCCACCAGTAAATTTACAGCCACTACAAAGTAAAGATAAAGAATTATCAAAAGAAATTAATGATAATAAAATTGATTTAATTGATAGAATTAAAAAGGTAGATGATAAAATACAACCAGTAGATTTAACTCTTGTATTTAAAGAAATTGGTAAATTGCGTGAACAAATTGCAATGCTACCAAAACCTAATAATTTAAATCCCATCTACACTTCTTTAAAAGAATTAGAAGAATATGCTTGGGAATTAGAAGAAGATATTGAAGAATTAAGTAAGCAAGTAGCTATTGTATCAAAAGAAAATGAAATACAAGATGCTATGCTTGAAGAGATTAAATTAGAATCGGGTAACCCGTTATCTAATTAATACGTCAAGCCTCGGGAGTGGTCGCCCAACACTGGAGGATATATGGCAGAAAAACAAGAACAACCAACTGCACAAGTTAATCAAGACTTAATGCAAGAGGTTATTAATAAAATAGCTTCACAACGAAATGAAGCCTATAATAAAATAGCGACTTTAGAAATTCAATTAGGAAATTTACGAAAAGAAAATATGCGATTGAAAGCGACTATAGAAGCTGAAAAGGAGTTTAAGAAAAAGGATAAATAATGTATAGAAAACCCGGAGATATGGGGAAATACGTAGCTGTAAATGACCCCGGACAACCTTTTGAAGGTAAAACTTTTGACGAATACTTAGCATCTGATTTATATCAACAAAATATTGGTCAACAAATTGCCCAGACTCCTTCAATTAATGTCCCTACAAATGTATCGGAAAGAGTTGAAAGTCAAGTAGTTGAACAAGCAGGTGTTGGAGATATAAAAGCTAGTTTACCATCAGGTACATCCGTTGAACCAGTTTTACTAGAAGAAAAAGCTAGTGAATTGTTACAACAACAAGCATTAGGAGAAGCACCTGCTGTAACAACAGCACAAACTCCAACAACAGGTATTGAAGTTGATGTACCTCAATCCCCTAATGTAGCAACATATACTGCATATACAACTCCTAATACTCCAGAAGCACAAGCGGCACAAGGCACATTAAACTCTCAAGCTATTATTGGTAATATACAAGGTGCTGTATCAGACGCGGCACAAGCAGAGGCGGCACAAGGTACTGTTAGCCCAGAGGCAACTGTCCAATATCAATTATCAAAATTATTTGATTCAATTGGAACAGGAAAAGATTTACCGGCGTGGGCCGCACCGGCTGTTCGTAAAGTGTCCGCTATTATGGCACAGCGTGGTTTAGGGTCATCAAGCATGGCGGCGGCGGCAATGACACAAGCGGTTATGGAATCTGCTATACCTATTGCGGCGGCTGACGCACAGACATACGCAAAATTAGACTTACAAAATTTAACAAATCAACAACAAGCTACATTGCAAAACGCGGCAACGGTAGCGGCAATGGACAGAGCCAATTTAAGCGCTCAATTACAATCAGGAATTAACAATGCAAGAAACTTTCTATCCATTGACCTAGCAAATCTCACTAATCAACAAAAAACAAATGAATTAGAATATCAAGGAATACTACAAACACTATTCCGTGACCAAGCCGCTGAAAACGCGGCAAGGCAGTTTAATGCCAAAACACAAAATGAAGTTGATATGTTTTTTACTGAATTAGGCACACAAGTTGAAAACGCAAATAAAAACAGAGTAGCGGCTCAACAACAATTTAATGCTGACCAATCAAACGCACAATCACGTTTTGTTGCACAGTTACAAGATTCAAGAGAAAAATTTAATCAAAACATGCAATTGCAAATAAATCAAAATAACACACAGTGGCGTAGAAATATTAACACCGCAAATACAACACTACAAAATGAAGTTAATAGATTAAACGCACAAAATTTATTGCAAATGAATCAAAACCAACTAAATAACTTATGGCAACGATACCGTGACGAAGCATCATGGTTAATGCAAAGTGCAGAGAATGCAAAAGCAAGAGCCCATCAAGTTGCTATGTTTGCTCAAGAGTCAAGTTTTGACCAAGCAATGTATGAACAAAAAACAAAAGATATTACAATGGCAGAGCTAGGGCGTGGCGTTATCAAAGGTATATTTAATTTATTTTAGGAGACAGTAATGGGACTTAGAGATTTTTTTGATGATATAATTCCAAATGAGTTAAAAGGCTCACTTGGTAAAGTGGCCGCTATTGGAGCATCTGCTTACTTTGGATATAAGTATGCCCCTACAGTATATAAAGCGGCTAAAGAGTTTATTGGACAACCCGGTGTTGGAGCCGCAGTTGATTCCGGGCAAGAAGCTACCGGTATGTATGCACTAGCAGAAAAATTTAAAAAGTATTCTGATAATCCATTGGTAAAGTTTGGTAAAGGTGTAGTAGGTCAAACCTATTTAGGTAAAGGAAAAGGTTATGAAGAAGACACACAAGGAGCTGAATATCTGGCAAATTTACAAGCACTTAATTCTAGATATACAGGAAATAAATTTAGTAGTGTAACACCCGGTGTTAGCACATTTCAAACAACACAAGTTAGAAATCCCGGCTTTGAAAATGTGCGTGTACAACAAGGTCTATTAAACATGAATAATTTTATGGCTGACCTAATGGATAACGGCCGTATTGATAGTAGTTCATTATATGCTGAAGGCCCGAGGGGAACAACTGTAAAAGTTGGCTCTGCAGGTTTAAAAAGCATGAAAACTATAGGATAAAAAATGAAAAACGATATTAATAAAATTGACAATAATGTATTAAGAGGAGCAGAAACAGCGGCACAAGACCCATTTAATTTTCCTGTTCCGGGTCATTCTTTAACCGATTCACCAGATAAATGGTCTTGGGATAAACCTTCAAGAATGACCGACCCAAGTAAAGTTGTTGATTTTGTTGTTGATAAAATTGAATCACAAGGTGAAGTAAAAGAGCACTTTTTACGATTAATGGGTTCGGGTATAACAGTAGAAGAAATAGTAAACACTATTGGACTTGGCGGATTTACTGCAGGAGAGTTTACACCGGATGTTGCAGAAATAATTAAACCACCACTTGCTGTTTATTTTATTGGTTTAGCTATTGAAAATAAAGTTCCTGTTGTTGCTTTTAGTAAAAAAGAATTAGAAGAAGACGGTAAAATGATTTCACGAAGAGAAACTTTAGATATTATGGAAGAGCGTAATCCACAAGAATACTATCGTTTAATGAGTGCATTAGATAATAAAAAAGAAGATTTAAATATGCAAAAACCAGAAGACGAACAGCCTGCGGGTTTTATTAATATGGAGAATAAATAATGGGCTTTATAACAGGATTATATTCATTTTTAGGAGGGGCATCCGAACAATTTAGAACCGAAATTGATACGGCAAATAAAAATAAAATATTAGAGGCACAAGCTGAAGCAGAAAGACAGGCTCAGTTAGCAAAAAATATACAAGACCAAGCTAATTTTGATACTGAGATGGCTTTTAAAGTTGATGAACTTGCTTTTAAACAACATAAATTTGAAGTAGAACAAGGTTTTGCAAAAGATAAATGGATGTCTGAGTTAGCACAATGGGAAAGAAATTATATAAAAGAGTTAGATGAATTTAAACTTAAACAAAAAACAACGCAAAGTAAAATTGATTTAGCACAAAGTGAGGATAAACGTGCAGAATTACATCTACAACTTGCGTACAACACGGATGCGTGGAAAAAAAGACAAGCTGAAATAAAAAATGAATTAGATATTGATGAAAATCAATGGAAAAAAGATATTGCTTACTTAGAATACTCAAATGATACTATGAAAGAGTTAGAAAAAGCAAAAAAAGGAACGCGTTCGTATAGTGATGATTTAAGCTTTAATCCAAAAGATTACACAGAAAAAGAAAGACCAAATGCATTTTTAGCATGGGCTGACTTAAATTTAACAAAAGAAAAAATTGATAGTCTTGATGAGGGAGGTAAACTAAAATTAAAACAAGATTTTGATTCTTATCACCGATTACTTTTAAAAGATTTAGCTTTTACAACACCGGGAGCAGAAGGCCAATATCTTGACACATTAGGCCCTAATGGTTTAGGAAATGCTATGGCAATGGGCGACTATCTTGGGGTATCTATAAAAGAAGGAATAAAAGAAAAAGCAATACAAGACGCACAGGCAAACGGCGTAAAAGCAGATGATGTAATTGTTAATTCTGATATCATTGAACAATCAGATGGGTCTACTGTGCCAATTATAACAACAAATGTTGTTAACTATGAAGAGCTAGCAAAAAATAATGGTTTTGAATCAAAAGACCAATTAGTTTCTTCTATCGATAATTTAGTAGCAATTGGTAAAAAACAATCAAGTGCTGTATTCTCTACACTAGAACCAAATCTATCACCATTTCGTGATAGGTCGGCATTAGTTGCAGAGTTAAATAACAGAGAAATACCATTATCAATTTTAAAATTAGGAAAATTTTATAATGATATTCAAGAATCAACTTTTGATAAAGTCAAGGTATCAACAAATTATGATGCAATGATTACAGCCGCATTTTCTGAAGGTATATTAACTGTTGATGAAACAGGAAGAATACATGGTGAAGAACAATTAATTGATTTCTTACATTTAGTTCAACCAGAGTTTGAATATAGCAGACGTAAAAGTGGTAAATTCCAAGTTGCATCATCAAGTGTTGATGCTTATAATCAACAAGATAAAATTAAACCAAATGATATACGTGCACAAAACGAAGCCGCTAACCAAGCACTAGGAACAACACGACAGCTAAAAGAAGTTGTTAATAGAGATGATAGTGGTGACTTATTAGGTGCTTCACTAAATATAGCAACTAGTTTGTATGGCGGTATAAAACAAGCAGGCTCGTTGAGTAATCTTTTTGGTGGAACAACGAATAGATTTGGTCAACGATTACGTACAGGTGATGGTACAAGTAATGCAGAAACAGGTGGTTTATCATCAGAAAAACTTAATGAAATTACAAAACAAATAGATGATGCTAATAGCATTTTAAGTGATGATACGCTAAGCGCGGCGGCAAAGAAAAAAGCTCAATTAACATTATTAAAATTTACTCTTGCATATCAAGTATCCATGGCGCTACAAGGTGGTTCTGGCGGACGTACAATATCTGACCAAGACGTTGATAACATTCTTAATTCATTAGCTTTAACAGAAAACTATTTTAGTTTTGATACAAAAGAAAAAACAACAGCGGCTTTAGATACATTAGAAGAATTTTTGGAAACTATTGCATTGCGAACAAAATATGCTGACCAAAATACAATGAAAGCGTTACGCACATATGATGCAACAGTTGAAATTTTAAATTCCATATCTAAAAATGGTGGTATTTCTTCATCCCCGGAAGGACTTAAAGAAGGTATGATGGAACGTGCAGATATTGGTTTAGCAATTGACCAAGATGTTGATAAGGCTTACAATCCTAGTACCTATCAAAAACAATGGGCAATAGTTGCCGGTAATAATAACACACCAGTATACGTTGAACGAAAAAAAGACGGATACGGGTTTGACCCACTTACTGCAAGATACATCCCCGCAGATGTTTATAATGAAATGGTTAAGGAACTTAATATTCCAGATACTAGTCAACTACAAGTACAACCATTTAGTGATGGTTTAGAATACAAAGGCATGGCAGTTAAAAATATTTTAGGACAATAATTATGGTAGAACAAGTAAATCTTGACGAAATGCAGAATACTATGAATACGGAGCCAGTGGCTGACCCACTTGCTGAAATCCAAGCAACAGGTGTAGGGCAATACGTTACACCTTTTTATCAAAAAAATATTTCCCCCAATCTTATAAATTTACCACCAGATTATGCACTATTTTTTACTCCGGGTAAAACTGAGTATGAAGATATGCTCAAAGATAATGGCGCACCAATTGGTTATGAAAATGGAGTAAAACCAGTTTACGTGGATAAAAATCTATCTATGGAAGATAGACTAAATCAGGTATATTCTATTCAAAATAACTTGATAGAAAACATAAGCCCATCAAAAAATTATGACGCTGTTACAAATTTACGTGATACAGAGGGTGTAGTTTATGTAGAGGAAAAAGGTGGATTTCGAACTGTTAATATAAAAGAAGAAAAAGAAGGATTAAACTTTTTTGAAAATACGTTTGGTGATTTTTTACCATTTGTCACAGGGCCAGACGATTTGGTGCGAAGAAAAAGGTATGAGCAAGAATTAGCTGAAATGGGCTTGACTCCAGAAAAAGCAAAACAACTACAAAAACAATTAAAGCAATCATATTACTATACTGATTTTAAAACTGGTAAAATTAGAAAACATGAAGAAGCAAAAGATTTATCTTATCTAATACCAAAAGAAGGTGACGCGTCATTCCAAGCACAGGCGATGCAAATCTTTGGAAGAATAACAAGTGATTTTCCAAGTCTTCTTACTGGACTAGGCGTATCTGCGCAAAAACAATATACAAGAACACAAACACAACCCGATGAAAAATTACTCGATATATACACAGCTGTTAGTAAAGCAGGAGTAATCCGGTTAAAAACAGATGAAGAATTACGTGCTGACGTAAATACATATATTGAACAAGAACAAAAACAATTAGAAGTATTGGGTGCATTAACAGAAAGATTTGACCAAATACAAAATACAAATTCTTTATTTATGCCGTACAAAGAACTGTATAGAAATATTGTTTACAATAACACCGGGTTTAACATAGATGGCCCATTATTAGATAAACTGTCTGTGCAAAATCCAGATGAATCAATATTATTTCATATTGCTGATACCAGTATGGAAGCATTACCATATGTAGCAACACTTAATGGTATAATGACAGGATTTGGATTACGCGGAACAAAACTTGCAGATGAAACACTTGATTACGCATTAAAAAATTCAGGGCCCGGTATGAAACATGCCAACCCTATCGAAGCGGCTAATGCATTTTTCCAAATAAAAAAAGCGCAGGGAACCCTGCGAAGTAATTCACCTAATAAGTTTATACAAAGAATGCAGACTAGATTTGAAAAAGTTGCTTTAACTCAAACAGGTGTAAAAAAATTACAAGCAGATTTAACAGATGAAATTAAAAATGTTCAAGGTAAAATAAAAAATGCTGTTCTAAAAAATGACAAAGATTTAGTTGAAAAATTAATGGTTCAACAGGAAACTCTTGTTGCAAGACAAACGGGATTAACAGTAAAAAATTTTACAACACAAGAAAAGTCATTATTTAGAAATGAAATATTTGCTTCAACATTTGGTGGAGTAGGTGATTATTTATTTGGCGTTAATAGTGGTGCATCTATTGCTATGGAAGTTACAGGAGCATTGATTGAGCCATCTATTTTACAAAAAAATGGATTTATTGGTTTAGCAAGTAGTGCAGTATTTACTGCAGGTCGACTAACTAATTGGTTAAATAGTAAACCAAATATGGAACTTTTAAATAAAGTAACGGATTTAACAAACGCTCAATACGCAAAACTTAATCTTAATGATTTACAAATAGTTGATAGTAATGGTATTCCAAGAAGAGCAACCCCACAAGAAATACTGGGACTAAAAGGTTTAACTGATTTAATAATGGACTTGCCACCACAAAGAAGAGCAGAAATTATTGGCCGAATGAATGCAATGGAAGAATCATTAGCCTTGGTAACTAAAAATTTAAGCGGGCAAGAAAAAAATGATATTAATATTATGTTTGGCCAATTTACTGGCTTATCTGCATTACAAGCACTTGATGAAATATATGCTGTACAAGTAAGAGCAGGAAATTTAACATCGGATGTATTAAAAAATAGTAATGATTATATTGTAAGTCAACAAACTTTGCTAACTGAAATGGATAAAACTATCGCTAAATATTTAGGGCGAAGTGACCAAACACCAGAATTTAATGAATTTATAAATAAAATTGATACAGTAGTAAAAGAAACAAAAGACACAATTACAACAAGACAAGAAGAAATGTTAGCAACCTTTGATTTACTAACAAATTATATGAGAACTGGAAACATGTTTGACAATACTGATTTGTATCAACAAAACATGGAAAATTTTATTTCAACATTAAAAGACTTACAATTAAATGGTGCGTCAGAAGCCATACAACAAAAATCAATTGAACTTATTGCAAATTTAGATGAACAAATTTTTAAAAGTTTTGATGGTGTTTCAAAAGGTTTATTAGCTGATGGTAGCAACTATAAAGCAAATTACTTTCCGGGATTTATTGATGGCATGTATACGCTGTCTAAAGTTCGTGCACAGCAAAATTATATTGATTTATATAATAAACATCAAAATGTAAGAGTTGATGTTTCAGAATTTTTTGATAGTATAATTGATGAAACAGTAACAGGTGAAAAATTTGGTAAATTGCAAAATCCAATAAGTCAATTTGCAAATAAATTACCGTCATCGTACGAAACAAATGGTTTAGTAAACGTAATTAATTCTGCAGTAAAAAGAAATACATCAGAGTACATATCTAATAGTAAAAACCATCAACAGTTATTAGATTTTCTTTTAGAAACACCGAGTATATCACCAGATAAATTAGATGTTTCAGAAGAAGTGCTTGGTATTCTTTCTATGAATCAAAACTTATCAAAACAGAATGCGGAAAAAGTTTATGAGGCACTACGAAAGAAAATTAAATTAACGTTCCCTAATTATAAAAATGTTAACATACAAAATATTAACGCTGTTGATATACGAAATGCATTAGGTGGCAATATAAAAATAAATTTAAATTTAGATGAAGCAATGAACTTTAGGTCTGGATTAGGATTTAGTAGTAAAGCGGCACAAGGCCAACCTAATTCGCCATTTTATGCTAACTTATTCAAACAGGCAGATGATTCAATATTAAATTCTATTAATGCAGAGAATAACGTTGCATTATTAGAAGATTATAGAAATGCTGTAAATCAATACAGTGATTTTAGTAATAGATTTCAAAACTTTGACATGCTAAATACATGGACAAAAACAAAAGGTAAAGGTAGCTATTTAGCTATTCAAGAAGCGGCTAATGGAACATCAAAAAAAGAAATTATTCGTATTGATTCAATTAATAAAGAGGCTACCGAAATCGCAAATAAATATGATAATAATATTGAAGTTCCAAATTTTATTCATCAACAAAACTCAAACACTTGGATAAATTATGAAAAGCTACTAGGTGATGAAAGATATGCTGATAAATTTATGCAGGAAGTTTTTTTACCTATAGTTGGTACAAGAAATGTTGACAGAATCGGACAAGCAGATGAATACTTTTTAGATTTTAATAACCCTGAAACACTTCAGAAAATAGAAATGTTTTCTAAATTCTTAACAGAGGAATTAGGTGCACATATACGTAGAACAGATGCGGGACAGATAGCATTTAATAAAGAGGCTTTTGAAGAAGCTATTAAAAAAGATACTCCCGGCACAATAAAAGGTAAAAAAATAAGTATATTTAATGGTGCAACAGATAGGTTTGCTATTGATACACCAAATGGAAAAGTTTTTTTATTACCAATTGATGATGTAGTAAATATGAATGTAGGTATTGATGTTATGGTAGCTAGAAATAGCACTGTTAACACCATAGCAAAAAATGACCAAGTAAAAGTTGCATTAGAATTAAAAAAAGTAAAAACACAATTACGAAAACAGGTAGAAGAATTTAAGTTTAGTGTTAATAAATTAAGTGATGCGTCTGTCGTTGTCAATTTTGGTGATAAGTTAACAGACCCAAACACATTTGTTAAAAATATTGTTGAAGGCGGTAGCGATAATTATGACAAACTAGAACGTCTAATGGTTAAGTCGGGCAAAATGACAGCGGAAGAATTTAACAATGTTGCTAAAAATCTTATTTCTGAATATTTTTATAATAGTTTTGCAAGAAACGTTGAATCAGTATCTACCCCAATAAAAGGGCAAACTCTTAAAGCTGATGTTAAAAACTTTCACACTTTTAATAGTGCTGATGCAAGAGAATTTCTAACGCGTAATACAGATATGTTAAAAGAAATTTTAGGAACAGAGCATTATAATGATGTTATTAAGGTATTAAACATACAAGCATTAACAAGTGGGGCTGACACGGCAAAAATAATACCGCAAGCATTGCCATCATCACTTTCGTTAGAGTCATTGATGAGTAGATTATATGCTATAAATAGAGGTGTTATATCACCACGATATGTTGTTAGTGAAATAGCACTTAGACGATTTAATAAAAACAAAGGTGTATTAATAAAAAACATTTTAGAAAATCCTAAAATGGCAACTGTTGTTAGAAAGATGTTAGAGCAACAAGATGTATACGCTGACCCTACTGTTAATAAAGAATTTTATAACTTATTAAAAGAAGGAACTTTTAGAGCAATAATACTTAGAGAATATTTAGAAGCAAAAGAAGAAGACTTTGAAGGCTACGAGCAGGAATTTTTACGTGATTTAAATCAGAGCGTACAAGGATTTGCTGATGCAAGATAATAGTTGGCAAAAAGATATAGCAGAAGTAAAAACTGAATTAAAATATTTGCGTGAAGATATTGTTATCATGCAAAAGCAGGTACGCGACCTCAACCAAACTTCGAATATGGGGATTGGTGGGTTAAAAGTAGCGCTATTTATTGGTGCGATACTTGGTGGCGTATATACTTTTTTAAGATTAATGAAATAAAAAGGGAGTAAATAATGGAAAAAGCAAAAGAAATGTGGGCAAAGCTTAGCAAACAGGGAAAATTAGCTGTTGCAGGCGTTGCTGTTATCGTGCTTGTTATTATTATTAGTAATATCATAGCATAGATGGAATTTTTATTATTAGCAATCCTGTCGGGAATAGCCGGTTCGTTTGCTGATAATTTATTAAACGCACAAACAACAACAGGAGGAGCACGAATGCTAGGTGGATTACCAGTAGAAATGATTACAATGCTAGGTTCTAGCGTACTAGGTGGTATTATGTCCATCTGGGGCCAAAGTATAAAAGCAAAACAAGAACAACAAAAGATGTTGTTAGCAAGAGCAGAAACACAAATGAATTTTGTGGATAAAGCTCGTACGTACGAAAATAAAGGCTTTCAGTGGACAAGAAGGATAATAGCCTTATCCGCCGTATTTGCCATAATTATTTGGCCCAAAGTCGTGCCTGTATTCTTTGATACGTCTGTCTGGCTTACATGGACGGAATTATCAAGAGGATTTTTATTTTTAATTGAACAAAAGGAAGTAGTATTAGATAAAGAGTTTTTTGGTGTTGTAATTACACCTCTTGACACTCACCTTATGTCTGCTATAGTAGGACTATATTTTGGTGGCTCTCTAGTCAAGAAATGATATGGTCAAAGTTTTTTTATTACTGGCAGTAATGTCATCGCCCGGATGGCCCTCCGTTAAAACAACAACGTATTTATATGATACGGAACTTAACTGTAGGCAAGCACAAGTTGATTTTTTAAATTTTTATGAAATGCAATCTCAAGAATATAAAAATAATATTTTAGCGGACGCATATTGTATTGAATTTGAGAGTTTTACTATTCCGGGATTAAATAAAACAAACAGTATTTAGTGTCATTAAAAAATAGAATCAAAGATGATATAATTGATTGGTCTGTTAACGTATTAGAAAAGCCAAATAAACATTTAAATAACTTTCCGGCTTGCCCTTATGCTAAGCAAACCAGATTACAAAATAAACTACATATACAAGTAAATACCAAAACCGCTAGTTTCTTTCAAACTGTTGAGAAAGAGATAAAGCGGTTTTCTTCATTAAAGAAAGATATTATTATTGTAGCTGACCCTAACGTAGAAGACGTAACACCATATTGTTTACAATATTTTGTGGATACACGTAATATACAACTACAGCACGATGATATTTATCTTATGTGTTTTCATCCTAGTAGTCCTGCAACAATGGAAGACCAAGCTTTTTTGGCTGACCATGAATGGGATAGTAATACTGTAGAGCCATATATGATGGTTTTTATACAGGAATTAAAAAAATTACAAGATGCATCTACTCATTTACAAAAGCAAGGATATTATGATGAATGGCCGAAAGATTATTACAATGAGGTAGTAGGCCCTAGGCAAAAACTTAAACCTAAATTTAGGAGTTCACTATGATGAAAAAGAAAAAAGCCATGATGAGAGGTGGCGGAAAAAAGAAAATGATGAGAGGCGGCGGCATGATGTCTACAATGAAAAAGAAAGATATGATGCGCGGCGGCGGTAAAAAAGTAAAAAAGAGCGCAAAAGTTAAGAAGAAATAACTTTTTGCGTATCTTTTATCATTAAATCAAATACCCCTTTATAGTATTTCAATAGACTTGCTATAACAGGGGTATTTTCATATTCGGGATTCCAATTATCCATTGCGGATTCAAATTCGCCTGCATCTGCCAAGGATTTATCAATTACTATTAAACCTTCTGTTGTTAATTTAACATCAAAACTAGCTATAGTAGTTGATTGAATAGATTGTGACATTTATTTTTTTCCTTTATTACTACTCTTTCTCCCTATTTTAAATTTTTTTGATGGATACTTTTCATTAAATTCTGATATACTCATATTTTTAACATCTAATCTAAACTGTGTTACTTTTTCTTTTTCACGTTTGCGAATAGCTTCCCAACCATCATCTTTTGGAAAAAATATCGCCTCATTTGTTTCACCCGTTACTGGTTTAGGTGGCTCAGAATTTAAACCACTTTCAACAAGAGAAAAAAAATGTTCGTGATTATGATTTATAATTCTACCATCATCAAAAGTAATTTCCCAATCCTTTTTATCAATATCATTTAATTTACGTATTCTAACTATTTTATTATCTGTCATTTTTTTGGTTTCTTAAATTTCCTTCCTACAAAAAATACTATTAAATTTACTACTGTATTGATTGTAACCATAAGTAGTAGCCACGCTTGCCAAAATTGTAAGTCGTTCATTTCTTAAATTCAATTTCCCCCGCAATCGCACTATAACCCGCCATATCAACGTAGGTATCCTTCGTACGTTTTCCTAATTTTGTTCTCGCTATTTTTAATAGTATCATCATAATAGCAACATCATGTGCCGAAATATCTGTTTCTAAATATGTTGACCAAAGGTTAGCTATGTTTTGATGATTCTTTGATTTTTCTCCATACTCTTTTTCTCTATCTCCTATAATTATTTTTATAGCCTCTTCTAATAGTTCTTTCGTCATTTTCATAATTTAAATATCTCCGTTATTGGTATTAAGTATGCTTTTGATTTTTTGTAATCACCTACGTTTTTAACTTTATCTTTATGTTTTTCAACTAATTTTTTTAATTTATCTGTTTTAAACCACAGAATACAGTGGTCTTCTTCGCCATTCGCTAAAACATGAGCCCAATATGTAGCCTCTGTTTTTGCTATACCACTTGGTTTACCAAATGATTCAAATTCAACTGCTATGTTACCAGTTTTAAACCACCAATCTCTTTCCGTTTTAACTTCAATAGTCCCTTCCTCAATCATTTTCTTTATTCGTTTTTCACGACCTTGGCCGTATTTTAAATCAATATCAAATTTTGTATTTTTCATTTAATGCTTCTTTCCGACATCTATTTTTTTAAATAGAGGGTCTAAATCTGATGTGTCAAGATTTTTTCCACTTTCTTGTGCGCTTACCATTTTATCAACCACGGCCATTTGCCCTAGTGATACTAATCTATCCATATCATATTCTAGTGTTTCTAGTATTCCTTTCATTACATAAAATACTGGATGAACACTACTTTTTGATTCTGTTGTATCATATGCAATAACATCAAAACTACCTTCTTCATCATTATTAGGTTTAAATACCATATAAAATCTATCGGGCAATAGCCCTAATTCTTCTGATGAATCCCGGGATAAAATAGGAAATGTTTTTTTTATTTCAGCCATTCTTTAGGAACTTTTTTTTCACACCACATAATATTATGCTTATCACACCATGCACCATATGTTGTTTTACTTCCTTTGTAAATTTTATTCTTAGCGTTGAGAAATAAGATACGAACATCTAATTTCTTATGTTGTTTTTTAATAAGTAAATGCTTTTTTCTATCAGCCTTATCAAATAAACCTTTGACCTCAATAAAAAATTTATACTTGGTAAGATAAAAGTCCGGCATATAAACCCTAGGGTCTGGTATATACTTAAATTTATGTTTTTCATATTCATAGTTTATGCCTTCCTTAATGAGCCATGATGCAAAGCTTATTTCAGCTTTTGAACGAAATCTCACAATAGTGTCTTTAATCTATATTTGCTTATTGTTGCTAAATGATTTTTAAATAAAAAGAAAGTTTCTCGCGCATTTTTATCCAATTCATCCAATACCATTGTAGTATCATCTTCGGGGAAAACAATTAATTTACCCTGTTTAATAGCCGTAATTAAACCAGTAAAACGAGAATCAACTTCATGCTTTCTACGTTTCATATTTTCATCACGCCAATACCCGTCTTTATCTTGATTATCTCTATAAAAAATAACATGACATTTTGGATTTTGTCTCATCCACCCTATGTTTTTTCTTTCATTATTTAAATCATCATAATAAATCCAAATAGCATTATCGTCATTTAATTCAACATCTGCTTGCCTTATGTCTGCTAACCAAAGAACATTCATTTGCTTTTACCTCCTCGCATGTAATGTTTTTCTGGACGATAACTCCGCCGTTTTCGCCAAGCCCAATTATTAATTTTACCAGAAATACGTTCAATAATTATTATTAATTTTTCAATCATATATCTTGTATATCTGTTGTTTTCAATTTACTATACCAAGTCATTGGACGAACCTTGGCTCTTGAAGTAACCTTTTGATGTAATTCTGCGTTAGGCCAACAATGTTTTTTGTATCCACAAAACCCACACATAGATGATAATACTTTATTACCTGTTTCTTTTATCATACCTTTATCTTTTCCAATTCTAGCACGATATGTTTCTTTTACATCTTCAAAACCTTTTTTAAATGGTGTATCTGTTGTAAGCTTTTTAATGTTTGCTGATACACGTTTAACAGATTCTTTTCTCTCATCTTCTTGACCAGTAGGAGCCTCACATACAGCAAATTCCCCTGTTACTTTGTTAACAGCAATCCACCCACCAAAATTAGAATTATCTGCCATCGAATACATTAACCCTTGGTCAATATAACCAAAAGCATCATCTTGTTTTATTTTTTCGTATCCACCATATTCTCCAAACTTGTTACTAAAACTGGCCGGGCTTGCCGATTTAATATCCCAAATTTTATCATCTATTTTAATATCGTATGTGCCCTCTAAATCTATATCCGCTATATTTAATTTTACACCTTGTTGTGTTTTTGATATATCAATACCTGCCCCGCGTAAAATAGCAATAGACATTGCTTCAATCAAATCACCCAATAAAAATTTTACAATTGCATTATATTCTGTTTCGTATTCAACACCTTTTTTACCAAGCTGTTGTTGACATAATGGCTTTCCAACCTCTGACATTCGTAATCGCCATTGTCTTTTACCGCTATTAAATTGTTTCTCAATAGCTTTACCGCAAGATTCTTTAAACTCCTCTATAACAGAAGAGGGAAGACTAGCTTCCCCCTTCGATGCGTCATACAAAAAATTTTCGACTAACGTCTTAATCATGCCGGCTGTGCCTCAATATCGATAGCTAGGGAGTGGTCGCCATCATTTGTTTTAAGTTTTACAGCCTCACGATGTTTTTCCATGACACTTTCATTTACCGCTTGAACAGTATCGGCAAATTCTTTTAACAATACTTTATCATCATTAGATATTGTATCTACACTAGTTTTTACTGTAGGTTCAACAATGAAAAAAGTATTACCTGTTGTTTTTTGTTTTTTCGTAGCCAATGATAATACTGTTCTTATCATTGGTTTCTTTTGCCTAGCTAAATTATTAATTACCTTTTGGAAAGGAATATAATTTACGCCTTTAGCATAAAATACACATGGATAATTTTCAATCGGTTCAAATTGTGAATCATCAGCGTATTTACCCTCTAAAATACTAACAGTACCATAAATGACTTGATTACATTTAACTTGATTGCTAAGTATTTTTTTAGGGTCAGTGTCGTTAAGTTCAGCCAATTCATCTTTTGTTAGTTTGCCACATTTGTAGCTTCCTTGAACATCAGGGAATTGGTCACTTAAACTTGGTCTTTGGACAGAGCCCACAAATGTATCCTCTGCATTATCCCAATAACTATAACTAAACACACGCATAAACATTCTAAAATCAACTGTTTTTGCATATGCTGTTTTCTCCCCTACACGTAATGAAAACCAACCTCTCGGTAGTGGCTTATCATTATCGTCTTCAGCTTGATAATTTATTGATAGTCTTGATAATACAGAAGGTGAGTCTCCGCCAATGGCTATACCTTGACCTGTTAACTGCATTAATTGTTCATCAGTAATAGAGTCAAAGTTTTCTGGAATGGCAATTGCCATGTTTTCATTATTAGTCATCGGTTTTATATACCTCCTCGGTTTCTAACCAGTTGTTTCCCATTTTCAATTCAATACCGATAGGCATATCATATTCAACACCATATCTTCTTATCGTTTCTTGCGGTAAGATTAACATAGCATCTTTCAATGTTTCTATCGCTATATCCTCTTCACTGGGATATACGTCTAATACAATACTATCATGTACTGTGTTACACACAATAGTTTTTAATTTGCGATTTGTCAACAATTTTTTTAAATAAATTAATGCAATTGGCAATAAATCTGCTGTTGCAAAACCTTGTACCGGATAATTCTTAATAGCAGTGGCATTTGATACAGAACCACTAGGCATTCTCTCGGTATTTGGGAAATAATACATTCTTCCGGAAGGTAAGACAACGTGCCGTGTTTCTAATGCTTGATTAATTAAATCTCTATGCCAACGCGTTACACCAGAATATTTTTCTTTAAATGCCCTATAGTATTGCATCTGTTTTGGTGTACCTAATACACCCCCATATAGTGGTTTAAAAGTATCTGCTTTAGCGACTTGACGTGATACACCAAGTATCTTTGCTGTAAAGCTATGTACATCTACTTTATTTTTTACATCAGCATATATTTGTTCATCATCCGATAAAAATCCGGCAACACGAAACTCTAATTGAGAATAGTCACCTTCTAATATCTTACCCCCTTCCCAACGCGATACAATACACTTACGAACAGGAAATGTACCACCCCTTGGCATGTTTTGGAAGTTTGGATTGCGTGAACTAAGTCTACCTGTTGAGGTTACACATTGCATATACTGGGGATGAATAAAATTATTTTCATCTTTACTTCTTTGAATACCATCAACGAATGTTCTTAGATATGTTCTTATTGCAGAATAACGGACATACTTTTCTAAAAATTCTCGTTGGCTTGGATTAATAGATGTAATAAATTCTTCTAATGTTGTTTTATCTGTTTTAAATCCTGTCGCCGATGTATCTACCGAGTTACGCGGTATCAAACGTAAACCGGCACGCTCTTTTGTATCAGTAAATAGTCGACCTTTTGCATTGCATGTTTTACAATTTCTTTTTACTTTACTGTATGTACCATCTTTTTTCTTGTAATGATATTTACCTGTGCCTTCACAGTTGTGACACAGTTTTGACACAGTTTTAAACACAGGTCTAGCGAGGGCATTTACGGCATGATAGAAATCATTAATATCGTCATAATTTGTTTTTCGTTTTTTCTTCTTTGTATTGCCGCGTAATTCATAACCAATATTAAATTCTTTAGCCCATTCTTTTTTATCAACAACACGCATAGAAAAAAATAGTATTGACCTATCATCTGGTGAGTCTAAATTAATTGGCGTATCACCCATTAATTCACTAGTTTTTTTGTTCAAAAAAGCCTGTAAATCAGTTAATTCTTGATTATACTGTTCCCTAATATCGGAAAGTGCTTTGTCATCAATTTTAATTCCATTGTATTCAATGTCAGCAAGAACTCTAATAAGTTCCATACTTAGTTGTAGTGTCGGTACTAAATTTGCCATAAGTCCTCAAATTCTAAATTCATTTTATCCATTTGTTTTTTTGCTAACTGCCATGTAACTTCAATATCTTGTATACCATATTTTTCTACAATGGGCCACGGTATGTGTTCAAAAGAAACTTTTCTTTTCATGTATGGGTCAATTAATTCTGTAGCTTTTAAATCTACACTTCTTCTCTTACAACTATCTTCTAAACTAAAAGTTCTTTTTAGTCCTTTCGCTAATAAATATTCTACAACCATGGTATCATGTAGAATACCATTAAAAGTAAATCCACAACTTACTAGCCAATTGTAATCAAATTTTATGTTATGTCCAATAAGAACATCTGTTTTATCTAATGCTTGTTGTAAAATTTGTTTGCCATTTTCTGTTGGTTCTTTTTCTGTATGATAAAAACACAAGTATTGGCAAGGCTCTTCCATAATTTTATAACCTACAGAAACTAACATATCCCCTTCAAATGGACTTGATACTGTTCCATTATCTTTTTCATGATATGTCGTCTCAACATCTAATGTTGTTATAATCATTCAAATACTCCCCTTTCAATATCAATTGATGAATAAATATTTCCGTGCCAACCATTTAATTTATTTTTACTTGTATGTAAAGTTCTAGCGTTATCCCCTTCTCCTCTACCAATACCTAAGATGATGTCGGCCTCACCGGCCTTACCGGTACGTGAATTATCTAAGTGTTCATAACTAACTTCATGTAAGTTTTGCGCTTCATAGCTAGCTTGGGATACAGCCCATACTAAACAATTATGTCGTTTTGCTATTTCTCTTGTTCGAACATAAACTTCTTTTAACTTTTCATCCGTACGATTAAATGAACCATTGATATGCACTTTATCTAATTGGTCAATAAACATTACATCTGGATTATATAATCTAGCATAATTATCAATCTCATCAATGTGCGTCCCCACACTATCAAAAACAGTAAGGTAATCTTTTATTTCCGCGTGATATCGCGGTCTAAAATAATCTAGTCTATTTGCTACTTCTTGTTTTGATACTTCAAAATGTGATTGTATTATTCTTGTTTTAATACGGACAGCCGGCTCTTCATTAGCCCAATATGTTACTTTCTTTTTTTGTTGTATGTACCCGGACGCTAAAAAGCTAGAAAATGTTGTCTTACCCATTTCTGGTCTAGCTAATAAAATACAAAAGTGTCCCCGGGATAAAGAAGTAATTCTAGTTTGTAATGATTCTAACCTAAAATTAAATTCTCCTTTATCAACGGAACCATCGAATAGCTCATCAATGTCAGCTTTTATTTCAAAATAACTATCAGCATCAATTAATTCTTGTTCATTTATTCTTTCTACCATATTTTTTAAACCAGTAATTGCTTCTGGTTTTTCATGGCCATTAAATATATCAACTGCTAATTCGCCAACTTCTTTTGCTTTGCTTCTAATCCAAAAGTTTTTTATGATATCAATATTTAGTTCCGCATTGAGATTAGTTTCGGGTATTGTATCAATAACTTTACAAATATTGTCATAACTTGATTTAGGTGTAGCCGGATAAAGGTCAGCATGCATAACCTTTAAATCATTATTTGTTAGTAATTGTTCTGGATGTTTTTCATGTGTTCTTGAAATTAAAGTATATATGATATTTAGATTGCTATTAAATGCAGACTTATCAATAAATCTTTTTACTTTATTCCAATTCTCGTAGCTTTTACAAATGCTTAGAACTTGTATTGGTATCATTCATCCACCCCCATGCTTTTTTATTTACTTTATCTACCAAATTTTTAATATCATCATAATCCATATTTTTTATATCATCTTCTAAAATTAAAAATTTTGTATTCATCACTAAATTTAATTCATCACAAATTGCTGTTGCTTTTTGTGTAGCGTCCCTATCAAGGGCAACACCAACTCTATCATATTGTTTTATCAAATCAATATGTTTTTGTAAAAGGCTTGTTCCAAGTAAAGCTATACCCGTAGCAAATCGGGATAATGCACATGCACTTGCACAATCTTCAACAATAATTGCTGTTTTGCTTGTACCACAAATAAAAGGATATCTACTTTTACCATAACGATACCACTTTGGTTTCATATCATTTATAGAACGACCAACAGCGTCAACTATATTTCCATTTTCATCTTTAACCAAAAAAACTGTTCTTGCTAAATTTTTATCATAGCGAATGTCAGCTAACCCTAAATTCATAGCGTCATAACTCTTTGATTTTCTTAGATAATTTATACTATCTACATTAAATTTTGCACTTTCCCAATCGGGCGGTACAAAAAACTTTTCTTCTTCTTTTTCTGTAATTATTTTTTCTTTTCTTTTAAAAACTTCTTTTGATAGTTTTTCTCTCGATACTCCTCTAGTATCACAATCGGCATGGAAACAATTGTATAAAATATTATTACCATCATGAAAAGCAGAGAAAGTATTCCTATTAAAACATATAGGGCAATCAATTCTAATTGAAGTATTAGGTTTGAGATTAAGTTTTTCAAATAGTTCTTTCATGGTACTCCCTTTTTATTTTCTTCTATATAAATTTTTTTTCATGTCAATTAAATTTTTTTATTGACAAGTATTTTTTTATCAATAAAAAGGGGGAACCCCCCACCCCCTATAGGGGAATAGCCGACCAATTATTATAAGGGAGTAAATTATGCAAGATAAAAAATTATTATTACATGTACCCACGGAAATGAAAAAGTGGGCAGATAAAATGTATGATGCTGAATTTGAAGGTAAAATGCGTAGTTATCATGAATATAGAAATTTATATTTGCATTATAAAGAGTTAAATGATAGGGGAGTAGAGTATGAGCCAACCTTTTGAATGGACTAAAGAAAATTATCAAAAAGCTTTAGAGTTGTCTAAAACAAAAATGACAATGACTGAAATTGGGAAAGTGTTGGGTACAACAAAAAATGCTGTACTAGGTAAACTACACCGGGAAAAAAAGAAAAATGGATACAAGAAAAATCAAAACCGAAACACCCGGGGCCCTAGTCATAATTACTATTTTAAAACAATTGGCAAAAACACATGCACGTTATGTAATAAAGAGTTTGATATACAGAGTAAGTTTGATAGGTTTTGTATGTCATGTAAAAAAACTGATTTTTATAGGAGTGGATAATGAAAGAAAGAACTAAATATTACGCAGAATTGACAATGATGGAACCTCATAAACGAAATTCTTTTGATAAAGATTATATGAGAGGAAAAGCTAACGCATTTTTATTTACTTTAAATGCTTTAACACTTTCTGAAGAAGATAATCCTGTTGATTTGCTAAAGTATGTAGAAAAATACGTTAAAAATGAATTAAAAAAGATAGGTATTGTACCTCATCCGTTACAAAAATTAGATTTTAAAAAACTAGGAGTGGATAATGAAAATAGAAGTTAAAACAGAGGATTGTGTTTATATTACTATCAATGGATATGTTTATTATATTGATGACTCAACCGGGGAAAGGATAATGAAAAAATGGAAAGAAAAGAAGTAAACAAAAGGCTATACGAATTAAAAGTAGATGTTCTTGAAACTAGAATTTATCATGTATACGCTGAAGATGAGTCTGAATTAAACGATTTATGGATGTCTGGTAAAGCATGTAAGGGTGAACCCGCTAGAATAGATTATGTCAGACAAAGTAAAAGGGGTTGGAAAATGATTAAAAATAAAGAGAATGTCAAAACAAATTAAATTACCAAAGTATGTTACTATTGGGGCTTACAAAGTCGAACTTGTCAAAATAGCCCATGAAATAGCATATGAGAGTTCAGATTATCAAGGCAGTTTTGTCAGTAATCCACCCTTAAAAATATTTTTAGATGAAGATATAATTAATAGTGGGGGTATGGACGCGGTTAATTTAGTTTTACATGAACTTTGTCACGTTGGTTTTTATCAATACGGAATGAAAGATAAAGATGAAGAGCATATTGTAAATAGTTATGGAAATTTTTTAACAGAGGTGTTAATGAGAAGTGAAATAAAGGAGTGGTTAGTATGGCAAATAAAAAATGCATGAAGTGTGAAAATAAGTTAGCTACCATAAGATACAAAGATACTAAGTGGTATTGTACTTTATGCTATATAAAATTATTTCATGCTGTGGATAACTTTGCAAAAATTTTATTGACAGCAAAAAACAAAGAGTTTAAAAGAGATAGTGTTTAGTGAAAGCTAAACGCTTGGGTGGTTGTTCTCGACAACACAAAAAACGGGAAACATGTTTAGGAGTGGGCATGGTAGATATATCTGTAAGTCCTTTTCCTAACACAAGAATAAAAAAGATGTACCAAGTTTGGTAGACGATTTGGTAAGCCTTTATTCTTGTTAAGTCTACCAACAAGATAAGCCGTGTTAAAGCGTGTGCTGTCTTAGTAGGTAATGACAATGTAAAACTGGTTTGAAACGTTTTTGTTGTTACCTACACTAAGTTTATGTGAGGGTTATAGTCACTATTAGTGGTATACGAAAGTATACAAGGTAATTGTTCGTCTATTGATAACTTCATTAAGTTGGCGGCTCGTGATAGTAGCGAGTTAAAAAGGCAGACTAAAAGCAGATGTAAATAGCCATATGTAGCCTTCACATAAATTTAGTTTTTAATCAGAATAAGTCTGGTTAGAAAAGAAGGACATAATATGTAGTATCGCCGTATTTCATATAATCCTTCTAACATTATGGTAGATATTGTTTTATAAATGGTGTCTACCATAATTAGTAAGGGAGTTACATGAAAAGAATAAATCCAGAAACTGGCAAACCATTTAAGCAAGGGGATACCCGGGAAGATGGATACCTTTTTAAAGGGTACAAACTTAGTCTTGGTGTAAAGAAAAATGGGTTTTACGGCGAGTATTGGTACAACCCTTTATCGTATAAAAAACTTTGTGAAGATAACAAAAAAGATAAAAAAAGAATCTATAATTTTATTACAAAATTTTTAAATAAATGGAAAAGTTTAAAAGGTTGTCATTATTGTCATAATGAATTTAGACCGACAAGCTTACAATTTCATCACATTGATAGAAAAACAAAATCTAATAATGTTTCAGAAATGTGGCGAAGTAGTTGGAAAAGTATTGTTAAATTAAAAAATGAAATTAGAAAATGTCATGTTACTTGCTATAATTGTCATACATTAATTACTATGGGGGAAAATAAAAATGTCAGCTAATGATTGGAATTTAATTGACGCGGACTTGTCAAAATATTCAAACACAAAATTTAAAGCGGGTGGTCGGCTATATTTTATAAAGCCCGGCAGAAAAAATGTCAGCATTTATGAGTTGTCAGTAAGAAAAAATGTCAGCCTTAGAATGTCAGCCTTACCCAAATTTTTTATTGATGAAGCCGATAAGCTTCAACAATCTATCTTAAATAAATATCCTAACACATTGAAAAATATATATAAAACTTTTATGTTATTTAAACAAAAAACAAATATTGAAAAAAATATATTAGATACCCTAAAAAAATATAAAAAATAATATTTGATTATTTTATTAATAATGTTTAACTAGCTTTATTAATTTTTAACAAGGGAGTTTTAAAAATGGAATTAATAAAAGGTAGTATACCTCATCACATACAAAAAATTGCAGGTAATCAAGGAATATTTTACATGGAGTTTTTGAAAAAAGATAAAAGACTTTATGTTATAAAAAAATATAATGATGGTTCAGAGTCGCAAATATTAAATCCCGATTATGGTAAAAATACAATTTTACGAAAAGGCAACTTTAGGCTAGGCGTTACAAAATTTTTAAAAGGTAAAAAAAGAACTACTGACCCTAGCGCATATTTGATAGCTTATGATATGAATAAAAAAGGTTATAGAAATATTTTATATAATAACATTCAAAAAATTGTAGCTAATAAAAAAACATATGAAGTAAAAGTCATTGATACAAAACATTTTAGACTTGGTTTAATTAGTGAAGGTAAAAAAAAATGATTAAAGGTAATGCAAAACTTCGAGAATATACGACTATTTATCAAAAAAATGTAAAAACTATAAATTCACTTAAAGATTATGAAAGTTATGGCCATAAGTTGCTTAAACAATCTAACAATAAAAAATTAGGAAAAGTTGTTAAAAAGGGCAAGTATAAAGGCCGGGCGCTTATTTCATTGAGTTTAGTTGAGCGTGAAATGGGTTGCCCCCGGTCTTGCCACCATTGGAACAGCTGTTATGGGAATAATATGCCTTTTGCTCATAGATTTAAAACTGATAACGATATATTATTTTGTTCAATATTAAAAAATGAAATACTTAATTTACTTAAAAAGCACAAAGCCGGTATTCATATTCGGCTGCATGTATTAGGTGATTTTTTCAGTAATTATTATATAGATTTTTGGCGGTCTATTTTATTTAATAATGAAAAAGTCAGTATTTATGGATATACAGCGCATAAGCCAACAAGTGAACTAGGTAAACAAATTAAACATGTAATTGATAAAATGAGTTTTGAGCGGTTCGCTATTCGTTTTAGTAATTCTAACGTTAATTTATCGGCTAATAGTACAGAATATAAGCCCCGGGTAATAGGTCAATTAAAGGGCCTTATATGTCCCGAACAAGATAACAAAGTTGATAGTTGCTCAAATTGTGCGCTTTGTTGGAATGATAAGGCGCAACAAATCCTATTTAAAACGCATTAATTACTATGATACAACTTAAACTTAAATTTAGTAAAAATACCCTTTTAAAACATGGGTATAGCTTAAATAATAATATTATTTCATTTAACCTAAATAATGGCCATTTATTAAAATTAGAAATAGATAGTATTAATAACATGGAAGTGAAAAAAATTATTGTAAATAAACAAAGTAATGATAAAAAGGGGGTAGCGCAATAATGCGCTATTTTAAACTTTTAAAAAGGGAGTTTTATTATGACTACTATAATTCATAATGACATTAATAATTTGGATGCTTTTAAACTTGATATAAAAGAAGTTTGGGAGCCTACAATTGAAACTAAATTTGGGCCGGTAAAATTAGAAGGCCAAAAAATATTGTTTGAAAAAAATTCTTTAGCGCCTTTAGGTCGCTCAAGGTCAAAACAATATAAACTTATTGACCCTAAAAAACTTTTTTCTGCTCACGCTAAAAAACTTATTTCTGATAATAAAATCAATATGAATAATATTGAAGTTCATGATAGTATTTTTGAAGGCGGGAAAAAACAGAAAAGAAGTATTATTTTTAAGGATTATTCCATAAAAGATAGTAGCGGGTCTACTGTTTTTATGCGCTCCGATACTTATAACAGCGTTGATATGTCCTGGATGTTTCAAAATCATACTGGAGCATTCAGAGATAGTTGCGCCAATGGTTGCGTTTTTGGGGGTCAACGACTCTATCACACTAAACAAAAACACACTTTAAATTTAAATATACCTAGCATTTTAAAACAAGTTTCAGAGACCCTTGAAATTTGGGCTAATAATAAAGATACCATGAAAAAATATATGGATATTAAAATTGATTACAAACAGGTTGCTTTTTTATTATGTGAAACAATTTGTAAAAAAATTAATTCACTTTCAAAATATGGTATTCAAGAAAAAGTTTCAGTTAATAAAAAACTACTGGAATATTTTTTAAATAAATTTGACGAGCAACAAGGCGCTTTAGGTAATACAGTTTGGAATTTTTACAATTGTCTTACTTATTACTCGAGTCATATTAATGATACATTTACTAGAATTGATGACAGGGGAATTGAAAAAGAAATCAAAATGACCCGCGCCGGTTCTAATGTACATACAGCGCAAGTAAAACGTGAGGAAAAAGTAAGAGATTTATTAAACGATAAACTTTTCATTGCGTTTATTGATGGTAAAGGGCTTAATATTCCTATGGGGTGGAGTATTGAAAAACAGGTAAATTAAGGGGGTACACATAGAGGAATTTATTCTTATGATTTCAAAATTTATTACTATTTTTATTATAGTAAGTATTTTTTTACTATTATTTTAATCAATGGCCGGGGCTCCCATTTAAGGGGGCCTTGTAAATTATGGGAGTTAACAAAAATGAAAAAAGAAAATGAAATTATAAAATCGGCTAACTTAACAACTAATATAATACAAGGTTTATTATTACTCATGGAAAAGAAAAACCTTATTACAACAAAAGAAATGGTTGATTTATTGGCGGGTAGCGTGGAGTTAACCGCGCAACAACAAAACCAAGAAAAGGAGCAAGAAAAAGCGGAACTATTAAAAGAATTTGAAGGGGTTAATAAATGGAATTAGTTTTAACAATTTTTATTTTATATTTGGTTTTGTAATTATGGTATTTGATATAATCACATATATGCTTTTGATTTGTATTGGTGTTTTTATTATAGCTTTTTTTTACAAGTAAGATTTATTTATATAGTACCCGGGGCCCCTTTTGGGGCCTTTTTTATTATAGCTGTTAAGTTACGATAATTATTTTATTTACATTAATTAAAAATTATATTAATTACCCTAATAAGAAAAGGGGGTGTTTACATGAATGAAAAAGAAATATTAAAAGTTTTAAAATCATATCAAGCTGTTTTTTTCTTTATTAATTATGAAACTAAAGACCGCATAATATGGGGTTTAAAATCATATGATGATATGAATAATTTTAGACCTATTCGTTATGAAATAGCCAATAAACGAAGGGAGCTAGAAAAACCTATTTATAATATCATGCACAGATTTATTAGAAAAAATGGTGTTAAATTTAGAACTTTTGAAGATATGCCAAGTTATGATTTTAAGACAGGATGGTATTATAACAAAGACCAAGAGATAGATTTTGAACCATTAGACCTAGTAACTAAGCCCGATTTGGGCCATACAGGATTAAGTTATAGAAATCCTAAAACCAATGAATTTGAGTTTGTAGGATAATAATTATTATTTATTTGAAAACCGGGGCCCCTTTTGGGGCCTTTTTTATTACAGCTGTTAAGTTATGATAATTATTTTATTTACATTAATTAAAAATTATATTAACTACCATAATTAGAAAAGGGGGTGTTTTATTTATGGATAAAAAAGTATTAAAATACGATATTGCTAATTTAACTAATGATATAAATTACCCGGGTTATATTAAAAATGCGGGATATTTGGAAGGCTTGGCGCATATGTTTGATTATATCAATAACAGTAATACTGTTAATAATGAAATTCTTGTCCATATTACCGATGAGATGACAAGAAAAGGCGCTATTAATTTAAGATATAATGATGATGTTTAGTTAATATTTATTTATTTAAAATGGTATAGGGCCCCTTTTGGGGCCTTTTTTATTTATTTGGTTTGCTATTATGTGGGGGAATTTAACCGGGTTTAATGGGGGGTTTTATAGCCGGTTTTATTACTGGTATACTGTGGGTTTAAATGGGTGTTTAACCCCTTGTTTGGGGGGTTTTAGGGGGTTTTATTGTACGCCCCCGCGCTTAATCTAGCCGGCCCCCTAAACTGTAAACTAGGATATATTATTGTATGTACCCTAAATAATAACCCCGGGGCCTTACCCCTAGTAATAAGAATTAGGGAATATAACCTAAATTATATTATAGGCTATATTTTAGGGTATTTACCCGGGGGAATATGTCATTAATAAGAGGGTACTACATATAGATAAATATATATAAATATACTAGATATAGTATACTAGGGCCATGGGGGGGTGGTACATATGCTTGTATGCCAGTAAGAAAATAAATTAGGAAAATGGGGGTGTAAACTAGATTGGTCGGCTATGCCCCGGTAAACCCCCCTATAACCCCCCTAGTAATAATTGGTCGGCTAACCCCTAATATACCCCCTAGGGTATAGGTGTAAAGCCCCCGGGTAGGGGTAACTTATATATTATACACCCAAATTCAAATCTGTCAAGAAAAAAATTATTTTTTTATAAAAAAAGGTTGACAACTAGTAAATACGGGATATAATATAATATATTGTAATTAAATAATTGCACACAATTCCACAAACTTATTATTTAATAAAAGCGAATTAGTGGTGCATACAAAACCCGCGGGTTTATCATGATATCAAATTTACTAGCACAACCAAAAAAACAAAAGAAAGAGCTTACTGAAAAGCAATCTATCTTCATTGATGAATTAATGCGTAATGGCGGTAGCATATCCCAAGCTATAAAAGTAGCGGGATATAGCGAAGGCTCACGCAAATGGCTAGTAGAATCAGTACGGGATGAGATAATAGACCGTACCAAGCAAGAACTAGCCCTTAATGGCCCAAAAGCCGCTAGTAGGTTAGTTTCTACCCTAGATGAAGATGGAACAACCCCTAAAGGGGATTTAAGGCTCAAAGCCGCAGAAAGTTTATTAAACAGAATTGGTATTGGCTCTAATGAAGCCATAGACCATAACGTACAAGTTATGCATGGTGTTGTATTACTACCAAGCAAAAAAGAAGAGATAATAGAACATAGTGATGAATAATGAACATGATACCAGAAAAACATCTACTATACCCTTCGGATACGAGCTTAGCAATGACGGGAAGACGCTTCTACCCATCGAGCAAGAGCTTGAGGCATATCAAAAAGCTAAACAGTATCTTCAAACTTGCTCTTATAGGGAAGTTGCTAGTTGGTTATCCGCAACAACAAAACGGCCTATTAGTGCCCAAGGTTTACGAAAGAAGGTTTTAAATGAGCAATAACAATAAATTAGCAAACCCAAGCAAAGCTGACCTAAATAAAGATGGTAAGTTATCTGGATATGAGAAAAAACGTGGCAAAGCCATAGAAAATGCAATGAAATTGCAAAAGAAATATGGGGGAAAGGTAAGAAAGCCAAATAACTACGGGTTATAAGGTGAATGACATACCTCTACCAAAGCCGAAAAGGCAATATAATTACAGTTCTGCCCAAAAAGCAAAGATAGCGGCTCAAAAAAAGATTAGAGAAGCTAAGAAAACAGCAGAAAGAAAGAAAAAACAGCTAAAAACCTACCGAGATAAGGCTAGAAATGCTGAAAATAACCTAAAAAAGATAGAAGGTACACTTACAGGTAAGAAACCTGCTGTTTTAACAGAAGAAGACATACAAAAAGCACCAAAAGCTGTTCGTGAAGAGATAGATAATAGCAATATTATCTTTAAACCAAACGAAGGGCCACAAACAGATTTCCTAGCCGCACCAGAACGTGATGTTTTATATGGTGGAGCGGCAGGCGGAGGTAAATCATACGCCCTACTAGTTGATTTACTACGTTATGCGGATATATCAGACCATCGTGCATTACTCCTCAGACGTACTTTGAATGAATTAACAGAGTTAATTGATAAAAGTAAACAAATATATCCAAAAGCATTTCCGGGGGCAGTATTTAAAGAAGCAAAATCAATGTGGGTGTTTCCTAGTGGAGCAACTGCATGGTTTTCTTATTTGGATAAAGATACAGACGTTACACGATATCAAGGACAATCCTTTACATGGATTGGTGTTGACGAAATAACACACTACCCAAGCCCATATGTATGGGAATATTTACGTTCACGTCTGAGAACAACCAACCCGAGCATAAAAGCGTACATGCGATGTACAGCTAACCCCGGTGGTGTTGGAGGATGGTGGGTTAAAAAAATGTATATTGACCCTGCTCCTCCAGATATTGCTTTTGCGGCACAGGACATGGAAACGAAAGAGGTTTATCGTTGGCCAACAGAACATGAAAAATCTGGTCAACCATTATTCTTCCGTAAATTTATACCGGCTCGTTTAACAGATAACCCCTACCTGATGAATGATGGCCAGTATGAGGCAATGTTACGTTCATTACCAGAAATAGAGCGTAAAAGATTACTAGAAGGTGATTGGGATGTTGCAGAAGGAGCGGCATTTCCAGAATTTGAAAGGTCACTGCATGTTGTTAAACCTTTTGAGTTATCACCATCATGGCAACGCATACGAGCGGCTGACTATGGATTTACTTCACCCTCTTGTGTATTGTGGGGCGCTGTTGATTGGGATGGTAATCTAATAATATACAGAGAGTTATACGGAAAACAATATACTGGTGAAGCTTTAGCCCGTCTAATTATACAATTTGAACGTGATGATAAACCACCATCAACATTTGTATTAGATGCAAGCTGTTGGAATAGAACAGGACACGGCCTTAGTATAGCTGAAACAATGATACGCAACGGTGTAAGATGGACACCTTCCGATAGAAACCGGCTTGCCGGTAAAATGGAAATACATCGCCGATTATCACTTGATAATGGCAAACCATCTATTTACATATTTGAAACGTGTACTAATTTAATTAGAACGCTTGGTAATATACCAACATCTAAAACAAATCCAGAAGATGTAGATACAAAAGCTGAAGACCATGCTTATGATGCATTGCGTTATATGGTAATGACAAGGCAATCAAGTAGACCTACAGTTCCGGATATACTACAACAAATAAAGCGAGAAGCTTACCGACCGGAAGATAATGTTTTCGGTTATTAATTTAAATTTTAAGAGGAGTAAAAAATGAAAACTGCAAAAAATCCAGTTGATGCAAGTATAGTTAACTCTATGCCAAGCCAAGGATATCTTAGCCCTGCAAGTGAAGCGGCGGGTGCAAAAGAGAAACCTCAATTTTCTACAGAAATTAATGAGCCAAATAAATCATTAATTTTAGAAGCAGGAAAAAAGGGAAAAGGCAAAGCACAAGTTGATTCTGCTATACTAAATTCAAGCGAAGATAAAGATTATTAAAATAAGGAATAACAATGGCAGATGACGCAAAAGATACAGCGTCTACATTAGTACCGGAAGATGCACCGGGCATTGTTGGTTACATTACTGAAAAATATAATGAAGCTAAAAATGCTAGGTATACTCATGAACAACGATGGTTAAAAGCATTTAAAAACTATCGTGGTATTTATGATTCATCAACACAATTTCGTAGTACAGAAAAAAGTAAAGTTTTTGTTAAAATAACAAAGACAAAAGTTTTGGCCGCATATGGTCAAATCGTAGATGTTTTATTTGCAAATAAAAAATTTCCAATAACTATTACATCGACACCTTTACCAGAAGGAATAGATGAAACAGCACACTTAGGTGTACCGGGTGAAGAACAATTAAAATCACCTTATGGTTTTCCGGGTGATGATATGGAATTACAACCGGGAGCAACAGAAGCAACACCAAGACAAGGTGGTGCTAATCTCGGTGGTTTAGCAGATAAATATGCAGGTGCAAACTTACAATCGGGTAAAGCACGTATTCCAAATCAACCAGAAATACATCCTGCACAAGAGACAGCAAGACGTATGGAGAAATTAATCCATGACCAATTGCTTGATACAAATGCAACTAATGTATTGCGTCATGCTATATTTGAATCTGTTTTATTAGGAACAGGCATTGTTAAAGGCCCCTTTAATTATGCAAAAACAGTTCATCGTTGGGATAATATAGATGGACAAAAAATGTATGTACCATACATAAAAGAAGTTCCACGTATTGAAGCTGTATCATGTTGGGATTTTTTTCCAGACCCAGATGCAACATCAGTAAACGATTCAAATTATGTAATTCAACGACATAAATTTACACGTAATCAACTGCGTGATTTAATTAATCATGCGTATTTTGACGGTGATGCTATTGCTGATTGTTTAGCAATGGGAGCAAACTACACAACAGAATACTATGAAGATATTATCCAATCATATGATAATCAAAGTGGTAGTTATGAAATGGATAGATATGAAGTTTATGAATATTGGGGAACTTTAGATAAAAATTTAGCAAGTGAAATCGGTATGGATGAACCACCTAATGCATCCGAGTTAGACCAATTTCAAATAAATGCATGGATATGTAATGGAAAAGTTTTACGAGCAGTTTTAAATCCATTTACACCAGAAAGAATACCATATCAATCAATTCCATATGAAATAAATCCATATCAACTATTTGGTGTTGGTGTTCCAGAAAATATGGAAGATGCACAATTACTAATGAACGGTCACGTTCGTATGGCAATAGATAACTTAGCGTTAGCAGGTAATCTAGTTTTCGATGTTGATGAAGCATCCTTAGTACCGGGACAAAGTATGGATATATTTCCGGGTAAAATATTTAGACGACAATCAGGTGTTACAGGAACAGCTATTAATGGTTTAAAGTTTCCAAACACAGCCGGTGAAAATTTACAAATGTATATGCAAGCAAGACAACTTGCAGATGAAGAAACAGGAATACCGTCTGTTATGCATGGGCAAACAGGTGTAGCAGGAACGGGTAGAACAGCATCGGGGTTATCAATGCTCCTTAGTGGTGCTAGTTTATCAATAAAAACAGTAATGAAAAATATTGATGACTTTTTATTAAAACCACTTGGTGAAGCAATGTTCCAATGGAATATGCAATTTGATGAAGACAATCCAGATATTGTTGGTGATTTGGAAATTAAACCACATGGTGTTGCAAGTGTAATGCAAAAAGAAGTTAGGTCACAACGCTTAACAACTTTATTACAAACAGTATCTAATCCTATGTTAGCACCATTTATTAAAATTCCAAATTTAATGAGGGAGTTAGCAATTGCACAAGACATTGACCCAGACAGTTTGGTTAATGATATTAATGACGCACAAATTTTTGCAGAAATGTTAAGAGGTTTAAATGTTCAACAACAAGCAAGCGAGCAAGCTCAAGGCCCTAGTCAGCAACAAGATGGCATGGGAGGCACTGGAGGAATACCTGCAGGCGCTAACCCACAAGACGCATCGGGCGTTGGTGGTGGCACAATCGGAACAGGAAATGTTCCGCAATCAGGGGAGAGCAATTTTACTGGAAACGCTCCTTCAACTGAAGAGTAACGTACAAGATTTTGAGAAAAATAATAGGGAGAAATAATGGCAACCAATCCATTTGAAGTAACAATACCAGAAGGTTTTATTGGCATTGAAAAAAAAGATGAAGATAAGATTTACGATGTAAAACCAAATGTTGAAGCTTTATCAAAAAAAAGTAAAGAAGACGAAGTAAAAAAACAAACTGTTTTAGAAAGTGCTCCGGCAGGAGCAGAAGTAACTGATGTTACTTTACCTAGTACACAAGAAGCAGATTTACTAAGTGAAATGGAAACAACGATTGGTGGAACACCAGTAACAGATATTGAAGCTATTACAAGTGGAACAGCAACGCCTTTAATGGCCTCACAAAAATCAAAAGGAACAATATTTGATAATATAAACAATAATAATTATGATAATTACACGCAAAATGTTTCTACTACATCACCCAAATTAAAAAGTTTAGATATTTCCGGTTTTAAAGAAGAATTAAAAACTTCTGGAATGGGCCCTTTACTGTCAGCTGTAACAGGTGGCCCTTTTGGAGCAGTAACAGCATTTATTCCACTAATTGGCTATGGTATAAAACAAAACAAACAACGTAATGAGTTTTTAAAAGAATTTGGTGAAAAAGGATTTAGTGAAGAAATTTTAACAAAAGAATATGAATGGGCAGGAAAAGCAAATAAAACTGGCTCACAATTTTTAAATCATGTTCTAGCAGATAGTTTTAATCCGGGGTATGCTTTAAAATATAATGCATACGGTGGAAAAAATTTTGATGGTAATCATCATGATGCTTTACAAAAATTTATTAAAGATGGTGTTAACGAAGGATTCTTTAATCAAGATAGCATATTAAAATTTGCATCACAGCGATACGCAACGAAAGCCGGTAGTGATAATTATTGGAAAGCAACAGCGGCACAAAAAGCATTAAAAGATTTAGGTTTTCAAATAAAAGGTAGACGAGCAATTGACTCTGCAGGTAATGAGTATTTAGATGGTAATTTAGTTAAAGCGGCTACACAAGCTCCTATAACACCACCAACTCAACCAACAGATACAGGTGTTGAACAACCGCCTAGAATAAAATTTGAGCAAGCGCAAGACTCTCAAACTGGGCAAACAACAGGGCCCGCAGGTGGTGGATTTATACCAACACCAACACCAAGAACTGGGCCAGATTTAACTTTACGACAAGAAGGCGGCCCTATACCGGCAGATAATTTAGAATTAGTAAATGAACCACAAAAAGATATGTCTGGTGTTGCTGATGATGTACCTCGTAATTTAGATGAAGGTGATTTTGTTATTAATGCACCGGCTGTTATGCAAGCAGGTAGAGGTGATATAGAAAAAATGATTAACAATGCTGTAACTGAATTGCAACGTAAAGGTATAAAACTTGATTTTGGTCAAACAGCAGAAGATATAGATAAAGCAATTAATACATTAGTAAGTAATGGCGAAGTTATTATTCCAAAAGCACTAGCAGAACAAATTGGTTATGACCGATTAGAAAAAATTAATAATCGTGGAAAAGAAAAAGTAAAGGAATTAGATGCACAACAAGAACAGATGGCTCAGCAAAGTCCTACTATGCAACAGCCTATTATGGCTCAGCTTGGGGGAGCAGTAGGCAATATTCCAAATCCATACGAACAACAAAATGGTTTTATGGGTATTGCCGAACAAATGCCAACATCAAAATTTTTAACACAAACTCAAGTAGGTCAAAATATAATGCAACCTACGCAACAAATGCAAGAGGGTGGTAATAAAATTCAGGTAAAAAAAAAGCCTTCAATAACCCAACTAGAGTTAGTTCGTAATAGTTTAAATAGTCAAAACGACATTGCATCATTAAGACCAGAAGCAATAGCAGGTATATTAGGTAATATTGCTGTTGAAACGGGTGATACTTTTGATTACCGCACACAACAAAGAGGTGGCCCGGGACAAGGTTTATTCCAATTTGAAGGTGGTCATTTACGAGCATATGAAGAGTATAAAAGAAAAAATAAGTTACAACCATCTATTAATGCTCAAGTACGATATATGCTAGATAATATTTATAATGGTATTGGTTTTGATTTAGGTTTTAAAAATAGGAAAGACTTACAAAAAGCACTTGAAGAAGGAACGACAGAACAAGTAGCAGATACGTTTGCAAAACTTTTTGAAAACCCAAGAGACGAAACTGCCCAGTATGATAAAAGAATACAGAGAGCTAAAGAAATTTATGATAATTTATTTAGACCATCACCACAAAAATCGTTCAAATTAAGTCAAACAAAAGAACAAGCAATGCAAGACATTGATACCATGGAACCTGTTTATGATACAGGTATGATGGCACAACAATAAGAGTTTCTAACTACTCGCCGGTAGTTAGCTGTTAGGCAACTCACAATTACGTGACCCCTATATTAATGACAACCGTGGCTACTCGTTTATACGACCCCACAAGGAGGAAAAATGGCAAAGACAGACGATAATACTCAAATCGCTGATAATGAAAATCTTATACCGGAACCGACTCCCTATAAAGGACAGTACCGAAAAGATGTTTACAAGGAAGAACCAGAACAAAAAACCGAAGAGCAAGACACTTCTGTAGAAGAAGCTACTCAAATGCAAACTGGATTTATGTCTGGAAAAAGTGCAGAGAAACCACAGCACGATTTCAAAAAACGTTATGATGATTTAAAATCTCATTATGACAGAAAGCAGTCTGAAAATAAGCAAAAAATAGAAGAACTGGAAGCTAAGTTAAAAGTAGCGGCAGAACCTCAATTTAAGCCAAGTAAGTCTGATGATGAACTTAAAACATTTAGAGAAAAATATCCAGATGTTTATGGTGTGGTAGAAACAGTTGCACATAAGCAAGCAGACGCTAAAGTACAATCACTACAATCTGAAATTGATAAATTAAGACAACGTGAAAGTGAATTAGTTGTTCAATCAGCTTATAAAGAACTGACAAATGCACATCCCGATTTTGCTGAATTAAAAGATACATCAGAATTTAATGAATGGTTACAAACACAACCATCTTCAATAAGTGATGGTGTTATTAAAAATAATGCAGATTCAAAATGGGCTATCCGAGTTGTAGACCTTTATAAAGCAGACGCAGGTATTTCTAAGTCAAAATCCAAATCAAAATCAGCGGCCGAGGCTGTTACAAAAACAACTTCTAGAGCTGTTAATGTAGACAACAAGGACGGGAAAAAGATTTGGAAGGCTTCGGATATTCAAAAGTTAAAACCTTGGGAGTATGCGAAAGTCGAACAAGAAATAGACTTAGCATTACGCGAAGGGCGTGTAATGCAAGACACATAATTAACCTAATTTTAGGAGGCTAAAATGGCATTTAATAGTGCAACAGGTTATGGAAACTTATCGCAAGGTAATTTCGTACCTGAAATATATAGCCAAAAAGTATTAAAATTTTTCCGTAGGTCATCAGTTGTAGAAGACATAACTAATACAGACTACTACGGCGAAATTGAAAATTTTGGCGACACAGTAAGAGTCATCAACGAGCCAACAATTACTGTATCTTCTTACTCAAGAGGTTCTGTAATTAATACTCAAAACTTGGATGACAACCAATTTACGCTAACAGTTGATACTGCTAACGCGTTTGCTTTCAAAATCGATGATATCGAAGAAAGACAATCTCACCTTAACTTCGAAGCATTAGCAACCTCTTCAGGTGCTTATTCGCTTAAAAGAAAATATGATAGAGATGTTTTAGAAGCAATTCAAGGCGCATCTAGCATTAGCACTGGTACAGCAGTAACTCCATCTGGCGCAACTGCGGGCGACACTGTTATTGATATGATTGCTGAAGCAGGCAGAATATTAGACGACAATGAAGTTCCAGAAGAAGGAAGATGGATGGTTGCACCACCTAAGTTATATGAAGTATTAAAGACAGCAGGTTCTAAGTTCTTAGAAGTACAAGTAACTGGTATGGCAGAATCACCATTATTAAATGGTAAAGTTCTACCGGGCCCGGTACATGGCTTTAATCTTTATAAATCAACTGCATTAAATCTAACTGGTACAGATATTATCACAGCAAGTGGTGTATCAAACCAATTTAAGATTTTATTTGGTCATATCTCTTCAGTAGCTACTGCTTCGCACATTGCGAAAACAGAAGTTGTAAGAGATACTGATTCTTTTGCAGATATAATTAGAGGATTACACGTTTATGGTGAAAAAGTTTTAAGACCAGAAGCGATTGTAAGAACTCTAGCAACAATGGCGTAAGGGAGGACATAGAAAATGGCAACATATAATGTAACTGGGCCGGGAGGTACTACTGGTCATCCATCGAATGTACGTAGACCTTACCTAATTGAAAACACAATCGACATCTCAGCAATCAATGGTGATACAGGAGCCGCAGACGGTGATGTATTACAAGCTATTGATATTCCTGCTGAATCATTATGTCTAGCCGCAGGTAATGAAGTATTAACTGCAGGCTCATCATCAGTAACTTATGATATAGGTTTTGGTGGAGACCCGGACAGATGGGTAGATGGAGATACAAATGCAGTAGGTTATGGTGATTTAAGAACTGTAACTGATAATGCAACAACAGCTTTACCTTTTGGTAATGCAGTTGTATTTGGTTCTGCTGATACTATTGACGTAACAGTTGGTGGTGCGGCAGATTCTGCAGGTAAAATTAGAGTATGGGCTATATTAGTTGATATATCTGGTGTAGAGGAAAGTGATTTAAACACTGATTCTCAACACGATACAGCAGTATAATTAATATTCAATATAGGGGGCTTTTTAGCCCCCTTTATCATACAAACTAAATAAAGGAAACAAAATGGCAGTATATAATTTGACAACAAAACAAAAGGGAGTTTCCGGACAAAGAATAACATCACTTGATGGTGGTGATTCATTAGTAATGAAAGTACAAGAACAACGAATAGAAAAATTAGAAAAACAATTAGACGAAATAAAAAATTTATTATTAAAACCAAATAATGAAAAAGATACACAAAAATCCTAAAGGCGGTTTATCAGCGGCAGGGCGTGCTTACTTTAAAAGAAAAGAAGGTGCTAATTTAAAACCCCCAGTTAAAAAAGGTGTTAATCCACGAAGAATTTCATTTGCCGCAAGATTTGCAGGAATGAAAGGCCCTATGAAAGATGAGAAGGGTCGCCCAACGCGAAAGGCACTAGCCCTTAGAGCATGGGGTTTCCGCTCACCAGAATCTGCTCGTAATTTTGCAAATAGATATAAAAAAAAGAAGGGGAAATAATTATGCCAATATGTAGTATATGTGAACACGAATGCCATTGTTCAAATGGTGGCTCTTGCCTCGGTGGTATATGCCATTGTGGAGATTGCCAACATAAAGAAGAAGCATAATTATGCCACTTAAAAAAGGAAAGTCACAAAAAGCTATTTCGGCTAATATCCGTAAAATGAAAAAAGAGGGTAAAAAGCCAATGAAACAAATCATTGCTATTGCTTTGACAATATCAGGTAAAGCAAAACCAAAAAAGAAAAAAGATGGCCGTAAGAAAAAAACAAAAAAGTAGTGTAAACAAAGCAGGTAATTATACCAAACCAAGTTTACGAAAAAGAATATTTCAACGTATAAAAGCACAAGCTTCACATGGGACAGGTGCAGGTAAATGGTCTGCACGTAAAGCTCAAGCATTAGCTAAAGCGTATAAAAAAGCAGGTGGGGGATATAAGTGAGTATTACTCATTATCCTACTATTATTAGTAATGTTAGTGGTAGTGAAGCAGGGTATCCTTTTTATTTAGAAGTAGCTCAAGGTAAAATACCCGGGCATTCTCTGCTTAATAAGTTTGGATATAATTCTAGTATTGGTTCAGGAGCTTTTGAAACTATATGGGAAACAGGGAATGATTATCCTTGGCAAACAAGTGCCGTAACTGTTGATGTTGTTAGTGATAGTGCTAACGATGTTCACACTACTGGCTCTGGTGCTAGAACTTTAAGAATACAAGGATTAGATGGTTCTTATAATTTAGCTGAAGAGACTGTTGATATGGATGGGACAACCACAGTTACAACTACTCAAACTTTTTTAAGAGTATTTAGAATGTCTGTAGAAACAGCAGGGTCTTCTGGAAATAATGAAGGAACAATCACTGTAACCTATACAGGGGGTTCTGATGTTGCCGCAACTATATCTGCAGGTAGAGGCCAAACATTAATGTGTTTATATACGATTCCTGCTAACTATACGGGTTATTTACTATCAATCAATATTTCATCTGGTAAAGACCAAGAAATGGATTTTAAATTTATACAAAGAAACAATACTATTACAAATGCCGCATTTCAAACTAAGCAATTTTTAAATGTTAGAGGTGGTCAAACAACAGTTATATTTAATGCAATCAACGTGATATCAGAAAAATCTGATATTTATGTATCTGGTAAAGCAAGTTCTACCTCTTCCGCTTCTGCATCGTTTGATTTATTACTAGTACAGGATGGCTATTAATGTCAACAAAAAATAGAACAGTAGCTTTAGAATTAGGAACATCTAATAGTGATATCTATACAGTTCCTAATAACTATGAAACAGAAGTTAAAAGTATTTTTATTAGTAATCTAACAGGTAATCAAGTAACTTTTAGTTTAGATTGGTATGACAGTTCAGCAACAACCTACTATACTATTACGGAAGCAACTAAGTTATTACCAAATGCTATAATACAAATTACTGAATCTTTATGGTTAGAAGAAGCAGATAAAATAAGAGGTTTAGCTAGTGCTACCAGTTCTGTTAGTATTAGTATTAATGTAGAAGAAGCATATATACCAAGGCAAATTTAATGGCTTTAGCTAAATCACAACGAAGTTTAAAAGCTTGGGGGAAACAAAAATGGCGAACAAAGTCTGGGAAAAAGTCAAGCAATACTGGAGAAAGATATCTACCAGAGAAAGCAATAAAAGCCCTGACATCTGCCGAATATGCGGCAACGACAAAAGCCAAGCGAAAAGGAACAAAAAAGGGCAAACAGTCTGTGAAGCAACCAAAACGTATTGCAAAGAAAACAGCAAAATATAGAAAATTTTCTTGACAATACGCTAATTTAGTGTATAATATATAAAGGGAGTAATGAGCACGACATTTTTAACATTAGCAAATAATGTATTACAAGAGATTAATGAGCCGGAATTAACTACTAGCACATTTGCTAGCAGTAGAGGTATACAATCTGCTGTAAAAACGTTTATAAATAAGTCAATTCATGACTTTTATAACGCCGAAGTGGAATGGCCTTGGCTGTATGTATCAACAACTCAAGATACTCAAGTTGGAACACGATTGTATGATTTACCGGGTGGAGCTACACCTACGTACAGAAAATTAGATTTTGACTCATTTAGGTTAACACCAAAAGAACTTATTACTAACACAAATTTTGATAGTGATATCAGCAGTTGGACGACCGTATCTGGTACTCCAACTTACACATCCGCCGGAAATGGTCGCCTACGCCTAGATTCAGCAGAAATAACGCAAGCCATTAGCACTGTGTCTGGAAGAGCATATCGCGTTAATTTACGTATGCTAGACCCAAGTTCATCTGGAAGTTCAATAACAGTTAAGATAGGGACATCATCCGGCGGAACCGAAATATCATCAACATCCATAAGTGTATCTGCTACTGGTGATGGATTAGCAACAACAATAACATTTGATGCAACAGCGTCAACGACATATATTGGTTTTGCAAATGCTACATCTAATAATTTAGATATTGATTATGTTCGTGTACAAGAAAATACACCGGCTACTAAATTATTTTATATATCTTACGATAAATTTCTTAATGAGTTTTCAGAACAAGATTTAAATGAAGATGAAAGTATATATGGCAAACCAATTTATGTATATAAAACAAAAGACAATACATTTGGTTTAAGCCCAATACCAGACCAAGACACATATACGGTATCTTACGAGTATTATAAAACGCATACTGATTTATCTGCATCAACAGATACAGCTTTACATTATCCAAGATTTGATTCTGTTGTTGTAAATAGAGCAAAATATTATGCTTATATATTAAGGTCAGACTTGCAGGCATCTCAATTTGCAAATGCAGAATATGAAAGAGGAGTAAGGCGTGCTCGAGTAGAAACAATAAATACTAGAGACGCAATGAGAGACCACCGAGTTAACTTTGGAAGGAGAGTAGCCGGGGGATTAGTCTAATGGCTGATAGAATGCAACCTCTTGTTGTAAGTCTAGGTGGTGGTCTTACACTTGACAAAGATGTATTTTCCATGTTTCCCGGAGAAGCACTGGAACTAAAAAATTTTGAACCAGATATTACTGGTGGCTATAAAAAAATATTAGGTACAACAAAATTTAATACAAATATTGTACCACAAGTATCAGCGTCAAGTGAACGTGTTGTTTTATCGACAATATTTAACGATGTTGTATTAGCAGGTAGAGGAGGCAGTGTTCATCGTGCCGCTTCTGGTTCTGGCTCATGGACATCCTTAATTACAGGTTTAGGTACACCAACACAAAATTATGAGTTTAAAAAGTTTAATTTTGACGGCACTGACAAAATAGTTATTTGTTCAGCAACATCCACACCTCGCATTGTTGATACAAGCTATAGTGTTACTAATGTAAATGCAACAGGAAGTGCTAACTTTAAATTTGTTGAAATATTTAAAAACCATATATTTTTTTCTGGCGATTCAAATAATTCACAATCAATTAAATTTATGGCTCCGTTTGCTACAAACGATTTTACAGCGGCAAATGGTGCAGGAGAAATAAAAGTTGATTCACCTGTTGTTGGATTAAAAATATTTCGTGATAGTTTATTTATTTTTTGTAATGATGAAATATTTAAATTAGTTGGAAATTCAATTGCTGATTTTGCGCTACAGCCCGTTACAAGAAAAATAGGTTGTTTAGATGGTGGAAGTATACAGGAATTTGGTGGTGATGTTATATTTCTTGGCCCCGATGGTTTACGTACAATTGCCGGTACAGATAAAATCGGTGACGTAGAATTAGGAACTATATCTAAACAAGTACAAGAAATTACAGATGATATCACAACACACAATATTAATTCACTTGTTATACGAGACAAATCACAATACCGATTATTTTATCCAGTAAGTGATAACCAATCGGAAGCATCAGCAAAAGGTTTAATAGCAGTTATAAAAGCAAATCCAAATACAAAACAGCTTGGTTTTGAATATTCTGAAATAGTTGGATTAAAAGTATCAAGTTGTGATTCAGATTTTATAAGTGGTTCAGAAACAGTTATATCCGGTGGATATGATGGATATGTTTATTTGCAAGAGTCGGGTAATGTTTTTACTCGAGCATCAGGAACAGCAACAATAAACTCATTCTATCGTACACCAGATATGACAATGGGAGACCCGGGCATTCGTAAGAGTATGCAACGAGTCATTTGGAACTATAAAAATGATGGTAACGTAGATGCTAATTTTAAATTACGTTATGATTTTGATAGTCCTAATATTCCACAACCAGACCCTTATACATTATCTACAGGGGCAGGTATTGCAATATATGGATTAGCTAGTTCGACATATGGAACAGCAGTTTATGGTTCATCGGGTGCTAACTTAGTTAGACAGCCAGTAGAAGGAAGTGGATTTACTGTAGCAATGCGTGTTAAGAATCCTCTACCAATTTACCAATATCATTTAAAGGATACGAATTAGAATTTATTCCGGGAGCAAGAAGATAAATGGGAACAACATATACAAGACAAGAATCAGCAAATATTACTGACGGCTCGGTCATTGAGGCTACTCATTTTAATAATGAGTTTAATCAATTAGAGTCGGCTTTTGCCGCTAGTACAGGTCATACACACGATGGAACAACAGGAGAAGGTGGGCCAATAACAAAATTATTAGGCACATCAATAACTATTGGTGATGCAACAGCGGCTACAGATATAGCTGTAACATTTGACGGAGAAACAAATGATGGTTTATTAACATGGATGGAAGATGAGGATTATTTTAAATTCTCTGATGATATTCTTATTAATACTACTGAAAAATTACAATTTAGAGATACTGCTCTTTATATTAATTCATCTGTGGATGGTCAACTTGATATTGTAGCAGATACTGAAGTTCAAATAGCAACTACAACTCTCGATATTAATGCAGACGCAGATGTATCGGGAACATTAACATATGGAAGTTTATCAGATGGTAGTATAACTATTACTGCATTTGTTGATGAAGATGATATGACATCTGATTCTGCAACATTAGTTCCAACTCAACAATCAGTAAAAGCGTACGTGGATGCCCAAATAACTGCGGCTGACCTAGATTTTCAAGGTGATTCTGGAGGGGCATTATCTATTGACCTTGACAGTGAAGTTTTAGATATTGCAGGTGGAACTGGTATTGATACTTCTGGTTCTGGTAATACACTAACAGTAGCAATAGATTCAACAGTAGCTACTCTTACAGGCTCACAAACTCTTACAAATAAGACTCTTACAACACCTGTTATTTCAAGTATCTCAAATACAGGTACATTAACTCTTCCAACTTCTACGGATACTTTAGTTGGCAGAGCGACAACTGATACACTAACAAACAAAACATTAACAAGTGCTGTTTTAAATACAAGCGTATCTGGTACAGCCGTATTAGATGAAGATAACATGGCATCTGATTCTGCTACACAATTAGCAACACAGCAATCTATTAAAGCATATGTTGATACTCAAGTAGCGGCAGTACCTACAGGTGATATAACTTCTGTTGTTGCCGGTGATGGTTTAACTGGTGGTGGAACAAGTGGTGATGTAACACTAAACGTTGTTGGAGGTACAGGTATTGATGCTAATGCAGATGATATAGCAATTGACTCTACTGTAACAACATTAACAGGTTCTCAAACATTAACAAATAAAACTTTAACAAGCCCAGTATTAAATGGCACACTAAGTGGTACAGCATTCTTAGATGAAGATACAATGTCTTCAGATTCAGCAACGGCTGTAGCGTCACAACAAAGTATTAAAGCATATGTTGACTCGCAAGTAACATCATTTGATACTTTAGCAGAATTAACAGATACTAATATAACAACGCCTGCAGATGCTTCTTTATTATTTTATGATACAGGAACATCAAAATGGATTGACAATGTTGTATCGGGAGATATATCTATAGCTGATACTGGTGTTGCGGCTATTGGTTCTGGTGTTATTGTTAACGATGATGTTAATGCTAGTGCCGCAATAGTATACTCAAAATTAAGTTTATCAGATAGTATTGTTAATGCAGATATTAATTCAAGTGCGGCGATTGCTGATTCTAAATTAGATACAATTTCAACAGCAAACAAAGTTTCCGTAGATGCTGTAGACATCGATGGTGCTACAGATATAGGAGCAGATTTAACTACATCTGATTTAATAGTAGTAGATGATGGTGCAGGCGGAACAAATAGA
>Ga0222719_10000286_pt1 | contig 51169 bp, 52 predicted proteins | sample C33_34DmetaG_FD_165039 | JGI IMG/M metagenome (GOLD analysis project Ga0222719, IMG submission 165039) | Estuarine water microbial communities from San Francisco Bay, California, United States - C33_34D | ecosystem: Environmental > Aquatic > Marine > Unclassified | place: USA: California...
AACCATGCCCAACAGATTGTTCGACAGTTGCATTACCGGTGTAAGATACAATACTGAATCCATCAGTCGTTGAAGCCTTAACCGTAGACGTAATGTCGCCCGTAGTGTTTGATACAGGATCGCTGTCCCCTGCGTCCCAACCCCAAGCCACATAAGTCTTAGCGGATTCGTTCGTACCCGCAGAAGCACCTGTAATGAAACCATTAGGTAAAAAAGATGTTAGCTGTGTTGTTGAAGAGGCTTCTGCATTAGTACCGTGGGATACAAGGTAATTCCCTGCTCCTCTAACCGTGTCAAAAAGAACGTGACCAGAAGTGCTGTTGCGTTCTTTGATCCAAACCAAGTCAGGACTAAATGGGAATCCACCGATTGTCTGCGTACCGCCATTACCAGTATAGGCAACAGACGAATGACCTGTGATGTTATTGTTAACTCCTGCGTCCCAAGCCCAACCTACATAGTTATTACCGTTGTAATTAGTTCCGCCATAGGTGTTATTACTTGAATCAACGGTAAAACCATCAGAATTATAAGCAGTTAATGTAAAGACATTAGATTCTGCGGAAGTAGCGTCAGTAATAAGTCTTCCCGCACCTGTTCCTCTAACAGTGTCATGTACTTCTAGTCCGGCAGTAGCATCTCTGCGTCTAATCCACACCAAGTCCGGACTGAATCCGTAGCCTGTGATTTCTTGCGATTTTCCGTTCCCGTCCCATAACGTGGTATTGAAAGCCTCAACCTCTGCATCGTCTTGGAAGTTGAGATAGAACCCATTCGTACCGTAGGTCACATCAGGAGCTTTAGCTACCCACACGCCATTCTTCAGTTCACCAAAGGCATCGGCATCGTAGGTTGTGCCGTCTGTACAATGAACTTCAGCAATGTACCCATCAAAATATGCGCTAGTAGATAGAACGCCAATACGATGTGCTACGCCATTTGCGTTAAAGTCAATAGTAGCGTTTTGAGTTGGATAACGACTTGCACCACTGCCAACAGTATAAGACGACAAGTCTTCTTGAACACCGTTCACATAAATTTTAAGCCTGTTTGAATCTGTTGCTTGAGTCGTGTCAAAAGAGAAAACAATATGATACCAAGCACCAACATCTCTAAAGACTCTTGAGCTAAAAATCTGTACCCCACCACTAGCCGCACCGAAATCGTAAATGTAAAACTTATCGCTAGTGTTAAATTGTATTAAAAGACCATTGCCATCGGTGTTACCACAAAACAATGTTTGAGCCGTTCCAAGATTTCCTCGCTTAAACCATCCAGACAACGTAACTTTTTTACCGTCAGTTGGTGCTGACGCAGGAGTCCAACTCAGGTACGCACTGTCGTCATCGTTGAACCGTAGCGATCCTTCAATATTATTTGGGTAAAATCCTCTAGTAGAAGATTGTAAAGCTGCGCCTTGTATAATAGACATATTAACTTCCCTCTGTTAAAGCTGGCGTAGCACTCAAGTATACATTTGTATTATCTGGACAAAAATAAGATAAAAGGTAAGTTCCTGCGGCATTAATAGTAGTTAAATCTGCATCACTTAAAAATACATCCGCATCTAAAGTAATAATTTGTGGTGTTGTATTTGTAAGTAAAATTAATCCTGATTGTCCAGCTTTTTCATTTGTAAATGTAATGTTAATTTCACCTGTTGGAGTACATGTAAAATAATTTCCTGATGACAAATCAAAGCTACCATCAGAATCATTAGTTACCGTACCTGAAGCTCTACCTGTAACGATTAAATCACTATCTAAAGTAATATCGCCAGATATAGTATCAGAGGCGGTAAGCTCACCAAGCGCAGATACGTCTGAGCCGGTATAAATAGATTTAACTAAATTTGCCATAATTTATCCTAGTGTAATATTAGAAGCTGAACCATCAGCTTTAAAAAATTTAACTTTGTGATTAACTGTAAGATCAAAATCTGCAGCTGTACCAGATTTTTTGAAGAAAGGAAATTGTGCTACTTTAGCTACCTCAAAAGTAGTGTATGCTATTACTACTAACTCATCATTAAGAGCGGCTCCCGTAGTTAAAACTACATCTGAACCATTAGTTGCAGTGTAATCAGTAGTTGATAACAAAACTCCATTTAAATAAACATCAAGATAACCGGGGGTATAACCTGAAGTTGTAAAAGTTGTTCTACCCGCATAAGCTACAAAGCTATCTCTAGTTTGAGAAGCTTGAGGAGTTGGAATAGTTCCTATGTAACCAGCCATAATTTACTCCTTTGGGTTATTTGTTTTAATATTAGTTATAGTGTTAGTCCAAATATTAGTATTATTTATTTTATCCCAATAAAGCATATCTAATTGATCTTGGATAGAGGGATATTCTACTCTACGATCTCTTTTGTATTGCTCAGGAGAAACCCAAGAATTTACAGCTTCTGTATCATAATTAATTTGATTACCATTAATATCAAAAGCTTTGTTACCTAGCGTTTTAACAACATTAGGATATAAAGCATAAATTGCCTCATAATTTATCATATTTATGCTCCTATTTCCATTATTATTATTTCACAAGAATAATTTTCATAGCTTGTGGTACCAGAAACGCTAGACGCGTTATATTGTCTGTTTGTATAAACAGTTGATGCGACACGATTATTACTTAAAGTTAATTCATAAGTTATAGCGGTACCAGCAGTAGAACCTGTTGTATCTAAAATAGAAGTAAATACACCTTCTGCAGTAGAATCATTATTATCACCCATATAACTTATATTGGGTGCTTGAATACCCCCATGTTCATCTGTATTAGGTGCATTTACGTTAGAACCATTTCTAGTAATATTAAATGTTGAATTCCATGTTAAACCATAAACCATTTCGCCATTCCATCTAGCTTGCACTAAAAAACTAGAATTATTTTTTAAGGGTGTAATACTTTTACTAATAGCAGGGCTAAAGGATTGAGAAGCTGTATATGCAGTTAAAGTTACAGAACCTTGTTCAGTAGTTACAAAATTAACTACTTGTAAAACCTTACCTAAACTACCATCTATATTACTAGAACTAATAGAAGATCCTGTTGTTAATAAAGTTCCAGTTTCTGTTGGAACGGTAATACCGCCAGAGCCACCTGATGTTTTAATTGTATCGACTAAAATTTCACTCATGCTTTAATCTCCGTTACACAGATAAAGGACGTACCGCGCTCGTTGTTAAGATCATCAGCGTCCGATACGTTTCTATTTAAATACCAAGTTTGAGCATTCGTGGACAGTATAGCGACCGTGTAAGTAATTTGAGAAGCAGTGCTGGGCGTATCAAAATATGTATAGTTGACCATTTCGGGAGTAGTTGAGGCGTTTGAACCGTCATAACCGATAGTGTTACCTATGGCAATACCGGTTTTTCTAGTGGTGCCCACTTGTGGTGCCGAGACTTTAGTTCCACTTCTATCAAAGTACCAAACTGTATTAAATATGTTATTTACATTGCCGTGCTCCCCACAAACCATTGCTTCTACTTTTAGGATGCTAGAAGTAGAAGTTGGCGTAATAGAAACAGCAAGATCTGTAAATAATGCTTCTGTATTGGCAGACTGAGAAACGGTATTTGTGCCTGTAAATTGTGTGTACTGTACTTGCAGAATAGAGCCAGAAGGCAAATTATCTGAAACATAGTTTGAGTTGTTAGAAGTAATTAGTGTACCTGTCTCATCAGGCAGAGTTAATGTACGACTTGTGTTACTATTCGGAGATGCAATTGTAAACGTTCCGGTTCCCGAGTCATTTGGATATAATGCTATTTTGCTCATAATTTTTACCCTGTATAAGTTCCGGAAGATTTATAAATAAGAATGGTGTCGCTACCAGAGGTGCTTACACTAGGTGAGCCTGTAATCGTTCCTGAGTACGAAGCGGTTGGTATTTTGAGGATAACAACGCCAGATCCGCCCCTAGCGGCAACACCAGTGGCACTATAAGCTCCACCGCCACCTCCGCCGGTATTATCTGTTCCCGCCGCACCGTTATTAGCACCGCCATTACCGCCCCCACCTGTTCCTCCAGATCCGCCGCCGCCATTACCTGCCCCGCCGCCACCACCTGCGTAGTAGACATCTGAACCACTAACTTCCCCAACACTTTCTGAAGTTGCGAGAGTAGAAGAAATAAAAGTGCTTATGGATCCAGCACCGCCATTACCACCAACTGTTGTTGAAGGAGGAACGCTACCTGTCGCGCCTGCGCCGCCACCGCCACCGCCACCGTTGTAACCACTAACAGCATCACCGCCGTCGTTTCCTTGACCAGTTGTATTACTGCCGCCGGTGTTACCATTATAACCGCCACCACCACCGGAACCTCCATCTTGTCCCGTTTGCGTCCCATTACCTGCACCGCCACCGCCACCGCCAGTAGCGATAAATAATGTCCCAATGGAAGAATTTTCTCCGTTTGTACCGTTACCTGCGGACGACCCACTTCCCGTACTTCCTGCGTTTCCGCCACCACCAACTGTTATGTCGTAAGATGTTCCCCTTGCAAGCTCTAGCGTAGTTGTGGAACGCATTCCACCGGCACCACCACCTGCGCCACCACCACCTGCGGCTCCTCCCCCGCCGCCGCCACCGGCGACAACAAGAGCGGAAATAGTGTATTTATGCGCAGAATTTATTTCTTCCCATTTATTATTTATATATACTTTTGTTTTATTTGAAGTAGTATCAAACCATAAATCGCCAACTGTCGGCGAGCTAGGTTCTATTGACGATCTAGATAACGCTACAACACCACTAATTCCATTTGTTCCATCTAATGTTAATGCCATTTTACACTACCACCCATCTAGCACCTGTTGGAATATTAACCGTAACACCTGAATTTATAGTGATAGGCCCTGCACTCATTGTATTTTGACTTGCAGTAAGATCATAATCAGTAGTAATAGTATTATCATTTTCATAAAAAACTTTATCAGTTCCACCACCTTTTGCAGCAGTAGGTGCAGCTTCTGTAACAAAAGATATAGATTTAGTTCCAACACCAATATAACCAGACATTATGATTGCTCCATATAACTAAGAATGATATCGGTATAGCCTAAATCATTAGAAGATTGTGCTGTAACTGTTTGACCAGCTGTTAACACAATCTTTCCATCTATTACTGATAAAGCAGAACCTGCAGGAATAGGTGTTGTTTTAACTACATATTTACTAGCAGCTTTAATATCTACCTCTATTTGTGAAGAATTAGTGTTAGCAATATTACAGCCTAAGATAACCCAGGTACGACCTGAAGGAACGGTTCCTACTGTTGCTTCATCACTATCTGTTAATGAGGCTGTAGCATTTAAAAAAGTATTTGCCATATTATTTTCCTTTTATCCTAATGCAACTGCCATTGCTATTGCAAAATCTTCTGATGCATAACCACTTACACTTACATCTGTAAATGTAATATTTCCTGCACCATCTGTTGTTAATACTTGTCCATTATTACCGTCTGCTGTAGGAAGTGAATAGTCGTTAATAGTTAAGCCGTCCGTTATTACAGTACCTGTTACGTCAATACCTGTAGCTTTTGTAGCAAGTTTTTGTAGACCGTAATAAAAAATTTTGGTTTCACCCGTAGATCCGTCTGCTCTAAAATAATCTGCTATTGAACCGCTACCGTTGTCAGATTGAATAACAATATCTTGATTATCTGCTTGGTTAGTTATTACTAAATCGCCATTGTAATTATCAAAATAAGTAGTATTAGCTGTTCCACTATGTTGAATTCTAAGATCAGCACCGTCACCAAATTCAGCCTTTACACCATCTTTAAAAGTTAAAGTTTCACTACTAGGTGACCAATTTATTTTTGATGTGCTACCTGTATCCTCATAAAAGTATATATTTCTAGTTGCATCTATTTGTAAAGCATTAATACCGTCTGTTTGAAAAGCTAAAGCATTACCTGTATTAATCGTATAAGGACTATAACCATTATCACCAGATGGCGTAGATATTGTAAAAGGTCTATTTTCATTTGTTCCTAAATCTGCATTGATTTTAAAAGCTTCAACACTAGTTCCTGAAATTTCAGTTCGAATTTTATCATCAAACTCCCAATAATCATTAATTTCATTCCATTGAAATACTTTATCAGTAGCAGATCCACGCTCTACAGTGAGTCCTGCATTCTGCGTAGGTGTTCCAGTGTGGTTGCTGTTAAGAACAATATTGTTATCAGCAAGATTAATAGTTTCAGTGTTAACAGTAGTAGTAGTTCCATTAACTGTTAGATTACCACCAATTATTGCGTTACTACTTGTTTGCAATGTGCCAGTAATATTTATATTGCCAGTGCCAGTAATATTATTGCTGTTTAGATCTAAATTTCCACCAAGTTGAGGTGTAGTGTCTTCAACTACATTATCTATAGCATTAGGATTAGCTGTAGCAGATGCGGCTATAAGATCTAGTTTTGATCCATCACTTGCCACATCCCGACCGTCAACGGTCCCGGTGATTGACATATTACCAGTTACGTTAAATGCGTCGGTATAAACCCCAGAGTTATAGGCAGTACCCACAGACACCTTGCCGTCTGTCCTCATCAGAAGTCGATTTGTTCCACCGTAATATCCAACAGATACCCAGTTACTTGAACTACCATCTGATACATGATGATGCGAAAACTCAACAAGATTGTTATTACTCGCCGCTTTACCAAACGTAAATTGAGCGTTTTGGTTATTGCCTAAATTTGTAACTAATGCACGTAAAGGTTTAGTCCAAGTACCTTGAGATGTTTCTCCAATTTCAAGGTCTCCTCCACTGATTGCAAGATCTCCAGATATCGTGCCACCGGATAAAGGTAACTTAGCATCTAGTTGTGTCTGGATGGCAGAAGTTACACCATCAGTGTAATTAAGCTCTGCCGCAGTAGCAGTTACACCATCTAAGATGTTTAGCTCTGCTCCGGTCGCAGTAAGCTCTGTTCCTCCTAATTGAACAGTTCCAGCAAGATTTGTTGTAGCACCAGTAGCACCAAGAGTTACTGTAACTCCAGTTTCACCTCTAATTTCACCATCTTGTTCAAATACAATATCAATATTATTAGTACCATCTCCAATATAAACATCAGAGGTAGTGTCACCAATAGAAATATCTCCACCGGTGTTTAGTATTTGTAAATTTCCCGAAGCATCCGTTTGAATTACAGCATCTATATTATTACTAGAATCTTTAAATTCAATTTTCCTGCTTGCCGGGGTAATTAAAACATCATCAGCCATTATCTTAACCTCCCGCCTAAGCGCTTCTTAGCTTGTGTAAACGTATTTCTAACAGATACCTCGGTGAATCCACTAAACATACTATGATTTATCATTGCATATTGCGGTACATCATACGGTGTATCGAGATATATGCGTAATTCTTTAACCCAGAAGCCCTCTGTTGCACTCCTATTGTTAGTCAACAATCCAATGCCAAGATATCTATCATATCCTCGAGCTGTTACAGTAAGTTGTTTTTCTTCATAATCACTTGCCGCAGCTGAAGTATATTGAACAAATTGGGCACTATCTTGGCTGTATCTGTTTGAGTATGCGGTATTATGATTGAGTTGATTATCCTGTCCATTGTACTGACCACCACTTATATTAGAAGTTGCAAGGTATGGGTATGTCCCGCTAAAATTTGGTGCTAGTTTGACTTTCATTGTAGCACGAACCACGGTATCTGCAGGCACAAACAGTTGCTCCATCATCATTGGGTTATCGTCATTATCGTATCTACGATAGATACGCCATGCGTTTTCATCATTATCCCACCAGATTTCCATATTATACGCAAACTGTACAACCGAATCATATTCAAAGTTGTGTTGATATGATTTTAGTGCAGTGCCACCCGATGAGCCCCTGTGCCTTCTTGTAGACCAATATTCACCTACTTGCGAGGTTCCAGTTTGATCTGTGGTATTAACAAGACCAGAAAGTGGAATAAATTCATTATAGAATGCTGAACACTGAGGACTGTTTATGTATGATAACCATCCATATCGTGTCCCGCTGATTCTGTTTTTATAACAAACCATGCCATTACAATATTGTAGTTGTACTCCGTAGTTGTTACCATCAATCCAGTTGTCGTGAAAACCAAATCCTTTATCATATTGTGCTTGAAGAAGTACCTGATCATCAGCACGACTGAATAGGTTGTAAGCAATTTCCCATGTCTCACTCATTCCAAAAAAGCGAGATGAGTAGTTCGTTGACCCTGCCGTAATACAGTTATAAACTGCTTGCCGTGGTTCATAGTAAATAGTAATCCCATCATCAGCATCGAGAACAAGAGAATTTCTTAAAACAAAATTTCGTGAATCATATGACCAGATACCACTATAGTCTCTTCGGAAACTGTTGCGTGTTACAATACCTTCAAGCCAACCACCATACGTTGACTCTGGTATCTGCTCTGTTAAAGTTACTGCAAGATAAGCGTCATTATTAGTTGAATGATATCCACGAATAGTTACTCCAGAATATACATTACTGCCGTTGTCTCCCCAGTCTTTAAAAAACACATCTTTAAGTATTAGTTTTTTACGATAGTTGCTTGAATAATATTCCGAATAGAAGAAGCACTCATCTGTACCAGCGGTGTCTGCTCTCATAACAATATTTCGTGATACACGAGCAACTTTAGCGCCACTCACTACATTATATGGAAGAGTTGATGATAGAGTTATCGTTGTACCTGAAATGCTTGAGATTACATGATGTCCATATTGACCGCGTGATTCTGCATAATCTGTAGTACCGCCTGCTTCGGTTCTTTCTTCAATAAAAATCTCATCTCCAACTGCAAACTTATGTACGTTGGCAACAGTTATTGTGCTACCGCCAGAACTTGATGACGCAGTTGTTACGGTTGCAACCTTACGAACCTTTGAAGCATTAGTCTTAATCTTTTCTGTGCCACTTAAATATATTGTTGATCCTACGGGGTTGCCGTTAACTGCCGTATCAATTGTGATACGATTTTTTTTATAGTTAATATCAGTAATTTTACCAGTCGTCCGATTTGAACTTGTGCCGACAATAATATGCTGATTTTTGCGGAACTTTTTTGCATTCGATAAGAACAGCGTGTAAGATCCACTTACTGCAGATACAGTTACGTCTTCTGGTCCAATAAAGTGCCTAATGTATACATTATTGCTTGAGATATCATGGATAATGAATCCCTCATCCAACAGATCTCTAAATCCATTAGTTGTGCCATTCATATCTTGCGTTCTTGCAGTAGTATTATCAAATATAGATATCCACTCCCCAACAGCAAAGTTGGTTGCACTTGTTAGTGGTAGATAATATGCACCCTCGTTTAAAGCGGATGTGGTTGTAGTCGATGTCATTCCATCGCTACCTTCCATAATTACCGAAGCATTGTCTTCATTTTCTTGAAAAATGCCTCGCAAACCAGTACCACCACCCTTAAATACAAACTCTGCACCATCAGTTAAATGGAGTGTGCCTCCACCCTTAATGTACAGTCGCCCGTTCATTTTGAGAGTAATGTCATTATTATTGTTTCTTAGAATACCATATATGTAAGAGTCTACAAAACCGTTACCAGTCGTTCCTGCATCTGCTGTAATGGTTACGGTATGTCCTGACGTAATATCGAATCGATCTCCGCTTACAGGAACTACTCCTCCAGACCAAGTTGAAGTCGAATTAAAATTTCCAGATTGAGCACTAGTTATGGTTGCCATTCTTCTAGTTCCTCTTCTAAAGTATCAGGAGGATCACTTATACCCAAAGTAATACAAAGTAATCCTTTTTCATTTCTAATTATTTCAATATAAGTAGATTGTGAAACATCTGCATAATCATCCTCTAAATTAGTTATTAAATCAGAATCATTAATACAAAATTTAATCCTCATATTCTACCTCAAACTTATCTACATCTTTACGTTCACCATAAATTGTGTAGAAACAATCAATAGCTATACCACCAAGAATTACTCTTTCGTTATCCCAAGATTCAACATAAATACCTTGATCTCTATTAATAGGGGTAATATTTACCGTTATAGACTCTTCATCTACTAAGCCTTTCCAATACTCTGGAAGCATAATAATATTATCTTTAGCTCTACCACGAACATACACTCCGTTTTCTGGGCCTTCTAAAGAACCATGACGAAGTTTGTAACCTTCTTTTGTAGGGTGATCAATAATAAATGATTTAGTTGTTGCTGAAAGAAGACCATTAACGTTTGTATTACTATCTAAATACCAGCGGTCATTACTTTCATCCCAATAAAAACTTTTGTTAGAGCTAGTCCCACGTTCAATTTCAATACCAGCATTTTGGCTTGGAGTACCTGTTTCATTGCTGTTTAAAGTAATAATATTATCAGCAAGATTAATAGTTTCAGTATTAACGGTAGTAGTTGTACCAGATACTGTTAAATCGCCGCTTACAGTAACATCTCCGCTTATACTAATACCTGTAGCTTTAGTAGCAAGTTTTTGAGTACCATAATGATAAAGAATAGATTCACCAGTTGAACCATCAGCTTTAAAATATTGAGTAAACCCTCCACTACCGTTATCGGTGTAGATAGTTACATCTTTATCATCTGCGGTATTAAAAAGATTAAAATCACCATTCCTGTTTTCAAGTGAAGTAGCTCCGTTATGAAATATTAAAAGATCATTACTTGTGCCAATTCCAAGAAGAACACTATCATTAAATGTTAATGTTCCTCCAGTTTTAATATCCGCTTGATCAGATCTTAAGAACGATGATCCCTGAACACCATCAAGAGTATCAGCGTCTAAACCAGAACCTGAACCATCGTTGCCTGCATGCCAAACTGTGTTTCCATTAGCAGTAATGTTTGAACTAGAAACAATTAAATTACCAGTATCTATAGTTACTCCGCTATTATTTAATGTAATACCAGCAGATTTATTGCTAGCACCATTAGTTGTAGTAGAAGTATAACTAGATAACTCTAAATTACCGTATTGAACTTTAGTTCCACCTGAATAATCAGTAGCTGCTCTAATTCGTCCCATTAATACATCAGAAGAAGTAGAGTCTCCACCGGAAGCAGTTTCCTTATGCTTAGCTTCAAAATCAATTAAACCTAAAGTTTCATCACTAAATAAAGTAACAAAACTACTAGAAGTATAACCATAATGTCTAAATAAAAGTTTAGAATCAGCATTATCATCAAAGTCGTAAGAACCGTTACCAATAATAAATTCAGCTCTACCATCAACATTACTTGCAGAATCAAAACCTTTATACCAGAAAACACCATTTTGTCCTGCAGTTAATATAAGATCTGAAGAACTTGTATCTAAAGTATAAGAGTTTGTACTATCTTTTATGCTAAGATTACCGTTTAAAGTTAAATTTCCGGTAAAAGTATCACTTGTATCACTACGTAGATAGCTAGAACCTTGAACACCATCAAGTAAATCAGCGTCTAAACCTGAACTTGCTCCATCAACTGTTTTAATAGCTGTAAGTATTTCAGAAGCGGTTTGATCAGCAGTAGCGTTAGTCTCAATACCGTCTAGTTTTGTGCCATCAGCCGCTACATCTCGACCGTCTACGGTTCCAGTTGTCGCTATGTTGCCATTTACAGTGATTCCATTGTGGATAGTTCCGCCGTCACGGGTAACATACAGGCCTTCCATGCCAGATGAGTTGTAGTTGTACGCAAACAGCGACACGATCCGCATGGATGTGGTGTTGAAGTTCTCAAACGTCCATCGGAAACCAGTTGTGGGTGTGTTGCTAGAGTTATAGTAATCAATGACAAATTCTTCGCTCTGGTTTGTAACTGAGTGAATCTGATTCCACTGACTGTTGTAGTAAGCCTCAAACGTGACATCCTTAGCTCGCCAGTTGGTGTTGCCGAATGTTACGCCCATGTAAGAGCCGTAGGTTAAATTCTTAGGCGAATTGGTGATCGTAATGGTTACTGTTGTTGCACCAGCTGTCGCAAAATTCCAGAAATCAGTGTTTGCGTTGAGCATATCGTCAATCGATGATGTACTGGTCATCGCTGTACCATCAATATCAACGGTAACAGTCGCTCCCCTTAATCGCGCATACGCAATGTCGTTGAAGAAGAAGGGGTTGCGTATATGCTTGCCTTCTGGGTTCTGTGGCATGAAGAAGCCATCCAGAGAGCCAGAGCCACCAGCGAGTCGAGAGCCGGAGCCAAATGTAAGCGTCTGATTCGCATCGAATGTGTCGCTTGCGTTAGAGCGTAGGAAACTTGTTGATTGCTGTCCGTCGAAAAGATCAGCATCTAGTCCCGATCCTGCACCATCGACTGTCTTAATCGCCGTAAGTATCTCACTGGCACTCTGATCACCAGTAGCACCTGATTCAATGCCATCGAGCTTGGATTTATCAGTCGATGACATAAGGCCATTAGCAGATGTAGTTGCGTTAGCATCTAATCTCTGAACGGCACTATTAATAACTGAGTAAAAGCCTTCAGTATAAGAGCTAGAGCTAGTGTCTAGTTCTACTGCATGACCAGTAGGGGAAGTTGTTGTGCCACTAGATGAACTAGTGATCGTTCCTGAATAAGAGGATATTGTTGTAGCTCCACTTATTGTTAGGTCAACGTGACCCTGAGTATATCGAGTAGCTACAACGTATACATCGTATCGCTCGTAAGTTTGACCACTTGTAGCTTTAACAATTTTAATGCCAACACCTGAAGCGGCTACATTAAATTGTCCTGAAACTTCAATATTAGCCCCACTGTCTGCTTCTCTACCATAAACAGTAAGATCAAAATCTTGAGTACCAAAAGATTCTACATGGTTGGCAAGACTTCCTTTTATATGAAGGCCTCCATTACCTTTATTGACTTCTGCTACTTTGTAATAAATAGGGTAGGTAGATTCGTTCCCTAAATTCCAACTAATCCGAACAGTGTCATCAAATGACACATAGTGATCATAGGCCGCGTTCCACTGACCAACAGCAGTATCAGTAATAGTATTTGTACCCATGTCAATGGAATTGCCATTAGCATCAAGAGTCCCACCAAGTTGAGGTGTAGTGTCTTCAACAACATTGTTTATACTAATAGCTTCTACAGCAGTACTAAAATCAGTAGCTACTGCTTTATTACTACTATTACCTAAAAAGAATTGATCATTATCTAAGTTAGGTACAGCATTAGAACGACCAGCACCTTGTAATAAAATAGCACCGTTACTATTATCAACTTTAGAAACAGTTCCTAATTTCTGAATAAGATTAGCTTCACTAGCAGGAGCACTGTTAGTATAACCTCCTGTTGCACCTACAAATATCTCATCTCCTGGAGAAAATCCACTTGTGTCAATACCATTAACAAAACCTGTAACAATCATTGAACCTTCAGAATCGGCTGCTAATTGTTGCGATAAAATACCAGAAGCAGGCATCATACCTTCAGAATCTGCTCTTGCAGCATCTACATGAAAAGTATTACCTGTAGCCCCTGTAATATATACCGGTGCTCCTTTGTTTAAGGTAGAACCACTCTTATTATCTACAGTTACTATTACTTTAGTAGCTTGATCTGAAGTTCCACCACCGCTACCTGTAATAGTTACAATAGAATTGTCAGAATGTTTAGTAAAAAGCTTACCATCAGCGGTATTAACTGCAAGTTCACCAACAGTTAGATCATTAGCAACAGGTTCTGAACCTGTAGTAGTAGATCTTTTAAGTTGAATTGTAGTTGCCATTTGCTTTTCCTTTTATAAAATTAGTAGGAACCACCATCTAGCACTACATTTTGAAGTGTTTCGCTACCTAAGTCCCACTTACCTTCTGATTCATCCCATTTAAACGTTTTAGTAGCAGCATTACCACGCTTAATTGCAAAACCACCATCCTCAGACGGCGTATCTGTATCTGAGATATCTGCATTAAGAAGAATAATACTGTCACCAATATTTACTTCGTTAGAGTTAACAGTGGTTGTTGTTCCAGATACTGTTAGATTACCTGTTACAGTAAGATCACTATCAATAGTAGTATCACCATTAACAGTCAGTCCGCCTACAGTTACAGAATTATTAGTTGTGTTACCTAAATCAGTTACATCGTCAAGAGTTTGCGTTTCAGTATAAGACGAAATAAAACCTGAAGTAGTATTATCAAAAATAGACAGATCAATTTCACTAGCAGCTTTACGCTTTTGGGCACCTGCATCAAGAACTGCAAATTCATCAGTACCTACCATAGTATCTGTCATGTCAGTAAGTTCTGACAAATCAACATCTACTTGGATACTTCCAGAAGTAGTAACAGGTCCACCGCTTACGTCAATAAGGTTACCAGCAGTAAGATCAATAGAAGTTACTGTACCTGTGGTAGTACTATAGTTAGCATCATTATTAAAAACAGATAAACCAATTTCACTAGCTGCTTTACGTTTTTGGCTAGGAGTACCATCAGAGTCTAAAACTACAAACTCATCAGCTCCAACCATTGTTTGAGTCATATCCGTAAGTTCAGTTAAATCTACAGATATGGTTACATCACCAGAAGTAGTAATATCAGTATCACCACTTAAGTCAATAAGGTTACCTTCAATAAACCCAACACGAGTAAGTTCACCTACAGCAACAAAACTAGTTCCATTATGTGCTTTTAAAGAGTTATTAGCAGTGTCATACCAAAGATCGCCTTCAGCTCCATTACTTGGTTGCGTACCGGAAACGTATGCTCCATCAACACGAACAATATTATTGCTATTATCTTTAGTAAAGAGTTTGCGATCAGCTAAGTTAACCGCAAATTCAGCTTGTGCTAAGTCAACTGTATCCGGAGTAGCGCCCCCACTAGATGACTTTTTAAATATAATTTGAGTTGCCATTAGAAAGTTCCTCCTGAAATGGTCATATTATCTTCAATACTATTAGTAGCTGTATATTTTTGAGAAGTGTTTTTGTAAATTAATATAGAGCCATCTTGTTTATTTGTGTTATCAATATCTGATAATGATGTTGTTGTAAAAGTATGCGGGACCCAAGTGTTACTTGCATTAAGAATTAAGCCATCACCTTCAGAAGCGCCTGAAGTATCTACATCAATAACCTCTGATAAAGTTATTCTAGGTGTTGCTCCTTGCGGACCTACTCTAGCTAAAGATACACTAAGCTTAGTAGTTTTAACATCTACATTAATTTTATTAGAGCTAGTAGTTATCTTTGTAGACTCATCACTTACGCTTACTTTTACTTGATTAGAGGTAGTAGTTAATTTTGTATTAGCCATATTAACTCCTAAGCAATACTTTTAACAAACTCAAGTCTGCTTCTAATTAATTCAAAATGTTGTTCGTAGGTTGCCCCAATATCTCTGCTATTGTCATCTATTACAACGGATAAAAAACCATATGAAGGTTTGTTTAGTCTGGGTTGTACAGTAAAATTCTGTAAAATTGTAGAGGCGTCTAAATAAAGTTTAAACTCATTATTAGATAAATCAGTATCTTCAGTATCACCAGAAGAACTACCTGAAGGCATAATAACAGGAATAGTAGTAGTAACAGAATCTGTGTCTATCTGTGTAGGAACAGCACCATCTGAATCTGCTCCTTCTATTACTTTAGCTGTGATAACCATACCTCTAATATCACTAAATTGAGTTGAATTTAAACTAACCTCTAAGAGATGCTTTTCTGCCTCCGTCATAGACAGCAAAACAACTCCGTTGTCTTTATTTAAATCATGTTTTGCATCAGCATTAAGTCGTGCCCTTGCCATCTTTTTCTCCAAATATAAAAAGCCATCTCTAAAATAAAAAAGCCCTACCACGTTTCCGCAGTAGGGCTACTTGCTCACAAAATCGTTATCGTATTAAGATCAACAATCAGTGAGACATGATCCAACGGATGAGAGGTCTAATTGTTATAAAAAACTATTGTTTTCTTTCTTTATGGTGCTGAAGAGTCAGTATCAGAGTCTACAACTGGATTAATTAAATTGTAAATTTCTTGAGATACTTCTTCTCTTAACTGATTTCTTTCTATGCGTAAAGGATTATCTTCGGGTAATAATTTTTCTAACTCTTTAATAATTTCCCAATCAGAAGCATTAAGTTTTTTTTGGGCTTCTGTGTAATTTAAAGAGTCAATATCTATATTATAAATTATTAAAGGTGCTTTACTAAAAGTTTTAAAATTAAATGAATAATTAGAAGGAACGATTAATAATGCAATATCGCTATCCTCTATTTTATTTTTAATAACTAAATCAGAATCAAAAACTTTTATGCTTTCTTCTATTATTTTTTGGTTTTCGCTATTAAAACCTTGAATAACAATAGACGTTATTTCTTCTTTTTCATTAATTATTAAAGGTTTATACTTTCTATTTTTCATTTTATTATCCTTTAGTATGAATAATCTCTTAATGCAATTTCAGCGTACTTTCTAGTAGCATATTGGCTCTCATCAGGATCTACTAACCAAGTAGAGGTAGATAATGCTCCTTCAAATAAACCATCACCTTGATAATCAAATGCTAATTCAAAATAACAACCACTATCATGACTTTGACCATTAATAGTTTTATTAGTTTTAAGCAACCAATAATTTGCAGTTCCTGTTATTTGTCCATATAAATTACTATTACCAGAATGACTAATTACAATATCGCTAGGATTAGTACCTGTTGAATTAATATTATAAGTTACATCTCTTGGTTTACTAGTTCCTCTAGAACCTCTTACTTTAATTTGAATATACTCACTAGTACCGTCATATTTTCTTAAATAAAGTGTTAAGTTTATATGTCTCCAACTATCAGAGCTTCTTAAATAAGCATTAGAAACATTACTATGATCTATTCCATAATAAGCTTTTAAATACATACGTTGATTATTATATGCACCTTGAACTCGAGTATACCTATCTAAAATATCTGAATCATAATCATCTGGAACATTTGCATTATAAGGATGATATCTAAATAACCCTGATAAAAAAGTTCCGCTATTAGTGTATGCTCCACCGTTAATTGGATACTGTACATTTACTTGAACAGACGTATCTTGTTCCCAAGGATAAACATTCAGATTAGCATAGGCATATTGCTCACTATCCGTGTCTGGTCCTTCACTATCAACTAATACTAAAAAGTTAGTAGAAATAAATTGACTACCTACAATTGTTGTACCAGTTATTAAGCCTCCATATATTGAAGAACTATTAATTGTTCCGTTAAAAACACCGTTTTGCGCGATTAAAGTTCCCGCTCTATCAAGTAACCATCCTGTTTGATCAGTTGAGTTATAGTTAAGAGATTGAATATTACCAGCAATATTAGCATCACCAACTACTAACTCCGTTGTAATAATTTTGTCAGCACCTATAGTTCCGTCAACAATCATATCTCCATGCACTAAATGTTCAAAAGCATTCCAAGAAGTACCTGTCCAATAATAAGCTCTAGTGCTTAAAATTGAAGTAGCATTATTAGTTTCAACTACTAATCTATCACCATAAGCAGGCGTAGTAAGGTTAGAAGCTGCTTTAAACCATGAATTAATTTTAGAAGTAGTCGGAGGAGTGTCTAACTCACCAGTAGTTACTAGTCTATACCATCCAGCACCATAGGCTCCATTAGTACCATTAACACCATCATCTGCTTTTATTTTACTAAATACATAATCAGTATCACTAGTAGAAACAGCAGGTTCTGTATCACCATATTGAACAGTATGAATACCTAAATATTTACTAGTAGAAGCAGGTGTTGCTGCTTGATAAGTATTATTAGAGTACAATCCAGAAGGATATATTGGATTTATTACAATATTGTCTGTTATAGTAGTTCCAGTTGTTTTATTAATAGAAACTGCCAAATCCCCTTTATAATCTAAAGGTCTTAAATGGATAAAATCTGTGTGAATGTAATCTGTATCTCCTGATTTATTAGACACAAAATACATTTCATAATCTGTATCTGAACCACTAGCAGTAGTTAAAGTTCCAGATCCTAGTAGTGTATCACTCTTATAAAAACTAACAACTTTACTAATTTTATTGTAAGTTATTTTAAAAATATCCTCTGAATCCCATTCAGAATTAGATATCTGATCAACAAGTATAACACCATTACTAGTCCCAATTCGAGACTGAAGAGAAGAAGTGGTAATCTGAAAATCATGATTAGGACTACCAGTAGTGTTTGTTTCACTAAATGGAGATAAACCAATATAATATGCATTACCTGTTAAGGGTTTATGCGCTAATTTAAAAGATAATTCAACACTATCTTTAATTTGAGTTCTACTTCTTACTCTTAACAAGCTATTAGGGCTTTCTCCTGTGCTTTTTATTTGTAAATTAGTAGAATCAAAATAAGAAGTAGGTACATTACTAGAACCATTCCAGATATTCCGATGTGTAAAATTATAGATATCACTATCATTAGGCGCATAATACCTATTGTGATCTACTTCAACTGTAAAATTATCAGAAGTAGCCCCATTAGTATTATGAGTTAATATTAAATTTTCTTCTCTAAGTAATTGTTCTGTATCTAAATAAGAATAGGGATAAATTGAATCTGATTTAGCATAAGAAAAATATCTTTGAGAATTGTAATTTAAATTAACATTGTTATAACTTTCAGAATCTACATTATATGCAACTTGTCTTAATACACTATCTTTACTATCAGAAATAGTTCCTGTAATAGTATTACCTATTTGCAATCCATTATATTTAAGCGTATAAATAGATTCAAAATTGTCACTTGCATTATAGCTTAAACCAGTTCTTAAAGGTATATGTCTAGTTTGAACTGCAGCAAAATGTTTACTTGTAGGTTGAATACTAATGTGAGTATTAATTCTTTCATCTGTATCTGAAGAAATTCTAAGATAAGTAGGTCCACTATTAAATTCAGTTTTAGCACTAATTTCAGTATCTAAATATAAAGTATATTGACTATTAGTTGCATTTTCTAAACTTCTTAATAATAAAATAGGATCATTGTAATTATTAGCTGATTTAGTTAAAGTTGCACCATTAGGATAAGTAATAGTATAATCTACAGTATCAACTGAAGGATCCCAACCTTTTTGAGTTATTGTAGTTTCAAAAGTGTGATTTCCTTGCCTAGTTACTAGAATATTCCAAATATCGCTATCAGGCACATAACCATTGCTGCTTTTAGTTAAAGTAAGAGTCTCTGCATCGCTGTCATGAACTATATTCCATCTTTCTGAAGAAGAGACATTAGGATTATAAGTATTCTCTATTCTATATTTTACTTGATCTAAAACTTTATTATTAAAGTCAGAAAAAGTTACATCATCTGCACCCCAAACAGCAGTTTCTAATTCTTGAACACTATTTGTTGGATTAGACCATGCTCCTCCTCGTCTAATATCAATTATTGAGTTAACATTATAATCATCTTGCTCAGTAAGAACTATATTTGAATAAAGATAATTATCTGTTCCTAAATAAGAAGCACTCGTAGTAACATCAGAATCATCAGAATCTAAAAATATATTAGAATCGCCATTAAAGTTATCTATTTTAGTACCCCAACGATGAGAAGTACCATTTACCCCATTAAGAGTTGTTCTAGTAAACTGAAGATAATTAATACCGGCAGTTACTACATTTTCATGTATAGCAGTATCTTTATTAATTCCGGCTGCAGCTCTTTTTAATAATGATTTTAAAGTTTCATTTTTAGTAGCTGTAAAGGTATATACTTCAGAATCATTACCTACAAAAGGATTTGCTGGGCTTTTAATATAAAGTTTAGTTAAAGGATTAATTCCCTCTCTTTCTACATTAATCTCTTGAGAAATATTAAAAGTAGAATTTCCACCATTAGTTTTAAAATTAAAATTAGAAGTAGTATTTCCGGAAATAGGATAAGTTATTTTAACAGAAGGTTTTTCATCAAAATAAGAACTGTAATTATTTTTAGTTTCAACAGTAGTTACCTTAGGTATTATCCTAAACCAATCATAAGATGTTGCATAATTATTAAAACCTAAATATTTTTCATAATAATCTGTATTAGTAGTAAGCCAACCATCTGGGAAACGCTCATCAGAATCTCCAATTGAATATTGCAGAGTATTTAACAAAGTTGTAAATATAGTAGTTGCAGAATATCTATTTAAAGATTTAACTTTACCATTACCTATATAATATATTCCGTGTTGTTTTAAACTTTTATTTGCGCTTCCACCGTAAGGATCTGGTGGACTATTTTCACAAGCCTCTTTTAAAAATGCTTCAAAATTAGCTAAATACAAATCGCTATCTACTAATAAGCTAAGTTGACTGTCTCCATCAAAATTTCGATCGTCATTTCGAGTACTTATATCATCTTCTCTAGTTCCTGTTCGCCAATCACCAGAATAGTAAGCAGTTGATCTTCCGTCACCTCTAGTTGTTAAAGGAAACATTTTTCTAATCTCAGATAAACTAGTTGTAAAAATGTCAGCTGCAAAAGTATAAGCCCAAGTTAATTGAACTTCAGCATCATTAAAATCAAAAATATATTCAGTAGCTTTAGAATCTCCAATGTAATCAAAAACATCACTTACAGCTAAATTTGGAAAAGCATTTTGTATTGCAATTTTAAATTCTTCTGCTTGTTCTGTAGCATTTATATTATTAGAAAAAGTATGATTTAAAGTTTTACTCTGGTAACCAGAACGCCTAATACGATAGTAAGCATCTTCACCAAAACCATCGCCTATAAATGGATTGTCAAAATCCCAATAGTAAGTTAAAGTGTTATAAGTATAATAACCTTGTGATCTAATTCCATAAGAATTTTCTTCAGAATCAAAACTAATAATAGTTTGACCATTCCATATAATACTTAAAGTTTCTGTTGAATTAGTCCATTTTACATAGGTATCAGTATCAATATTAAGTTCAGATCCTGGATTTACATAATCACTATCACCAAAATAGCCATAATATTCAGTAGTAATACTTGAAGGCTCATTAATAAGCTCTGAATCAATTACAGAATTACTACTTTCGCTTGGTTGAAAAGTTAAAGTAGTAGCTCCTTTACCATCTATAAAGTTAGACCATGCTGTAACTAAATTTTCAAACTCATATCCGCTACTAGGCCCTATACCCTCAGAATCAGTATCTGATAAAATTACTTTTTCTGTTCTATTATCAATAGCTTCTATATCAGAATCAAGACTAGCAAAAATAGTTAAACCTATATCAGAAGCAGAAAAGTCAAGTAATGAAAAAGTATTAGTGTCACTATCAAATAAAGGTATAATTTGTAAAGAATCACTATCTTGCAAATTATCAGAATCGTTTAAATAACCAGTATAAACTGTTCCAGAACTAAACCAATCTATAAAAAATTGTTTTACATTTTCTTTATGAGTAGTTAGTAAGCTAGAAGAATATTTATAGCTGCCATTAGAAAAGTTATTACCCCACCAAAACCAATATTTGTTTCCTAAGTACTTTAAAGTAAAAGCCCAAGTATATAAAGGAGTTTCAGAACTAGTGGTACCATCAGTATCAAAACTTAAATTAAGACTCCAATTGTCTCCTGCTATCCCTGTTACATTATCAGTATCAAAGCTAAATATCCAATTTTTATATTCAGGTACATGAGTATCATTTGCATGACTACCAAAAAAAGTATTTTTTACTACTGATTTTTGATCACTATCTGTATCATGATAAGTACCTTTAGCCTTAATAACTTGAATTTCTGGTTGTGCTACGCTAGGTAAATTAACTGTTTTATTAAACCAAACAATTTCTTCAAAATTTGATTTTGCATATTCTTTAGCTTTATTTCCAGATCCGGTAGCACTAAATGTAAAAGTAGTAGGTGCTTCTGTATCTGAATTAATAATATCATCAGCATAAGCTATATCAGTTCTAGTAGATAAACTAGTTAGTTCTTCTATATTAATAACAGAATAAGCAGCAGGGCTTGATCTACGATTATCTAAGGTTCTAGCTCTTACTCTATAGTAATAATTACCACCAGTTAATATGCTAGTATCTACAAAACTTTCTGTATCTGTATCTGTTTTATCAACCGTTGTTAACAAACTAAAATTATTAGCATTTCCAACAGATCTTTCAATTTCATAACGATTAACTAAGTGACTTTCAGTATCACTTGGAGTCCAACTAATGGTAGTAGAACGAGAAGCGGTATTAAAATCAATAGCTAATACATTAGGAATTCCAATATTAAAATTAAAATTAACTGCATTAGTAAAACTTTCATCATCTTGATCTGTCCAAGTATAAACAGATTGAACAAATTTAGTTGCTACAATTTCTACTTGCATAGAAGGCTTTATATTAATAGAGTTAATTCTTACGTAAGTATCAATACTTTGCGATTGTGAAATTAACCTTATAATATCTCCTGGCTCATATAAGAAACCATCAGCAGTCATACGAAATTCATAGGTAGGCAATCGACTTAGTGCAACAGTTGTTCTAGCTAAATACTCAGCATGATATTTATTAGAAATACCTTGTAAATTAAATGAAGTACTTAATTTAACATTTTGATCTTCTGAAAGTAAATTTGAAGGTGCATAAGTAAAAGTATCATTAGCAAAGTCTTTACTTGCATTAGGAAAAGTAATTGTTACAGTATTTAATTTTTCACTTGAATCTGGAAAAACAATACTAGGATAAACTATTAAATGGTCATCTGTAACAGTACCTACTGCTAGCTCAGAATCTGTATAACTATTTTCAACATCTGGTAAACTAATTTTAATTTTACCAGTTGCATCTCTTAGGAATACTGCACCTGGAAGAGCATCAATAATAATTTTTATATTTTCAATGTGATCACTTGCAGAAGATAGTACTCCATTAAATTCATATTTTTTAATATCGCGAGTTGTACTAGTTACTGTAGAATTAAAAATTTTACCTCTAATAACAGCATCTGCTTGTACAACTGTATCTGCTATTTGAATAGCATTATAAAAAGATTCTAAGTCTAAAGTTGAAGAACTTAAACCAACACCAACATTTGTATCTAATAAGTAATCTAATAAAACTTTAATAGCGTTATTATCCCAAGCATAAGTGCTACCTACAGAATACGTGTAAGAGCCTGGAGATCCACTTCTAACTATATCTCTTACTTTACGACCTTTTAAATATAAAAAAGTTTTAGGAGGACCAGCAAATTGTGGTTCATCAACATTATTTTTATAAATTTCAGTTGTATAAGCTATATCATGAAATAGAGTATCTGTATTAATAGTAGAAGAATTTTGATCAGCAAATAAGCTATAACCACCATTTAATCGAGCTTCAACTCTAGAATAAGCGTAATAATCAGTATCAGTAATATTTGAGTCATCTACATCTACCGCTATAACACTGTCAAGTTCTCCAAAACCAATAGCTTTTTGTAATATTAAATATTCATTTTGTGAACCGTTACCTGTTGGTAAATTACCGAAGTTAGTGCTTGCTATATTAGCTAAATCAAAATTTGTAGAAGTATTTACATTTACTAAACTAGGAGAAATTGCTGTATAACCATAAAGAAAATCTAAAGGAACTGCAGAACCTGTTTTTCTAACGTTTTTAGTTGCATTTGCAAGTCTTGCTTCTTCAGCTGCTTGCTCTTGCGCTCTTTTAAGTTTTCTAGCTTGAGCTTGTTGATGCTGAATTGAAACAGCAGTAAGAAATAGTTGGAGTATAAGTTTTGAGGTTGGTTCTGCCATTATTTATTCTCCTGAGCCTTTTGGTGGTGCTGGTCCCCATCGTAAAGAGGCTTCATTACCTGTGTCAAATGAATAATCAAAACAACTATCTGTATCATGAATATTTTGTTGATTATCTTTTGTTGTTAACCTGTTTGTAACTTGTTTAAGTTTAGTTAAAGGTCCAGTACAAGTTATAGTAACTACCGGCTCATTATTTTCAACTTTACTTCCCCACGATGAAATTTGACCAGAGTACACTGGTAAAGTTTCTGCAATTAATTCTTCAGTATCTGTTATAAAACCTAAGCGTACATCTACCGGAATCCCAGTAGCTTCTTGAGATAAAGTTCCAGCTAAAGAAAAAGAAGGGTCTGATAGAGTAATTTGAAATATATCTCTATCTATTTCGCCTTCTGATTTAGGTGGTGAAACTGATAACAAATTGTTAGAAGGGGTATACGTTCTGTTAACACTATCAACAGAAACTGTAATATTTCTAGGAGCATCTGTCATTAATAATTGTGTATCAAATCCTATTTTAACTAAAGAAAAAGTAATAAGGTTATTAGATGCAGGGTTAGTTGCTTGATATACTATAGCATTACGTAATTCGTTACTTATTTGTAGCATTTCTTAAAACCTCTGAATCAAAATAATATACTTTGTAAATGCCTTCTTCTGTTAAAGTATTTCTAACAAAAGTTGCCCCTAAATGTTTCATAAATTTTACATTATGTGGTTTTATATAAGTCCACACTATTGGATAATCATATTCTCTAGCTAATTGCTTAGCTTCTTTCCAAAATTTTCTTGACATGGATATTGTCCACTTATCTATATCTAAATGAATTTCATATGAATCTGCACGTTTTTTTAATATTATCATTCTAATGACTCTATAAAAGTCCAATTTGCGCTTTGTAAAACACCTTGCGTGTAAGTAACTGATTCATTTGATATTTCATGTTGAACACGAATTCTAACACCTGTAGTATCATCTTCATCTGTTGCTTGATCTGAAGTAACAGCAATATCTACAAGATCCTCTGTTAATGCAGGTGCTATTTTTAAACTAGTACCATTACTTTCAGTTACCATATAAATTTTACTATGACTAGCAAATTTAACAAACCAACCTACAGGATAAATGCCTGCAGAACTAAGGGTTACACTAGTAGAACCTGCGCTCCCTGAAGCAGTACCTGTAGTTGGTTCGTAAACATCAGTATCTGAAGTATCAATCATGAAAGGTTGAGGCATAGCAAAATTAAAAGCAGTATCACCAAACCTTAAGTAATGTGCTTGTAATACGCCTAATAAATTATCTGCTTTACCGCCTTGAAAACCTACGGTTAATTCCCAACGTTGAGCGCCAGTTCTAACACTCTGCCTCCTAAGAGACAAAGTATCCGTTATAAACCTAGGCTCATTGTTTTTGATTGTAACTGGAGTTACATAATTAAAATCTAAAAATTTTGGCATTACCTATCTCCAATTAATCTTCTTTCTGCGAATGTGACTTGAGTTGCGTTGGCAATTTCTGGCATCATGTTTAATACTTCTTTACGAGTTTGCATAGAAACATCTCCAACAACTTGTAGGTTTACTGTTACGTTATCTACGCTTCCCGAATTAGTTTTATCTCCAAACACTGCTGCTTGTTGAGTTGGGTTAAGAATCATTTCACCGCCGTGAGCAATACCTGGCATAGGAGCGCCTAAAGGACCAGGAACCATACCTCCAGAAGCTAACTCAAAACTCATATCATTATAGCCAAGAGTGCCTCCTCCTCCCATTCCAAAGAAGCCACCAATAGAACTAAATATACTACTAAAACCACCAGATAGAGGACCATTTGATTTAAACAAATCTGCTGTTAAGTTTCCAACTTCTTTAGTCATTCCTTCAAAAAATTGGTTAACAATAGTTTTAGTAAAGGTATCAACAAAACTATTTAATAATTGTTTAATGCCACCACCTTCGCCTTTAATAATAGCGGTTCTAAGATTAGCAACAAAATCTTCTCCAGCAGCTCTTCCTGCTTCTTTAGTGTTAATAGATTCCATTACTTTTTCAGCAAAAGTTTTACCATCCGGTGCAGCATTTTTGTTTATAGCATCAACTACATCATCTAATTTGTTATCTAAGAGCTTTTGAAGCTTTTCTTGTTCAACTAATAATTCAGCTGATCTTTCAAAATTTCCTGAAGAAGTTGCAGCTTGTAATCTCTCATTAGTGTTTGCAAGCGCAGAAAGTGCTTGTTTAATAGTTTCTTTACTAGCACCTGTTAATTTTTCAAATTTATTTTTATCAACAGTAATATTAATTAATTCTTTTAAAAAAGGAGCTAGATTTTCTGCAGTAGGATTTAAAGCAGAAATTTTACCTGCCATACCACCATTGTTAAATTTTTGACGATTAATAGATTCTAACAATCCTCTGTTACGAGCAGTAGACTTAGCGTTAACTACAAATTCACCGTTAGATAACATTGCTGGAATATCATCAGAACGACCTGTTCCTGGGCCTGTTACTTTACCACCTGATGCGTATCCTTTAAAATAGTTAGCTCTTCTTAGCCAACCTTTTTCATTTGGTTTTCCTTGTATAGGATCAGATTTTGCTAAATTTTTAAGATATGCAATTCTTATATTTGCTAATTCTGAATTAGTAAGAGTTGCAATTGCTTTTCTAGTTTGAGAACCAAATTGGTTAGTTGGTTTACCATCAGCGCCAGTAATTCCAAAATGCTCTTGAATCATTCTAGCGGTATTTCCAGGACCACTATTAACAACTATATCAAATCCTTGATGTCTAAGCTGTTTTGGAAAATTTCTATCTATATTATTTTTCTTCCAAAAATATGAATAAAAAGCTTCAGCTTGTTTTAAAGTTAAATCTTTTACACCTTTTGGAAAACCTTTACGACTTGAGAAACCTTCCCCTTTATAAGTAGTTTGAGTTATACCAAAATTAGTTTCACCGCCTCTATCAGTTTTTTTGTTAGAATAACCACCTTCAAATTCAATTAATTTTGTTAAATAAGAAGCTAAACCACCATCATTAAATCTACCACTATTACCCCCAGGATTCATTCCACCATTAATGGCAGATAATAATCCTAAATTACGAGAGGTAGCTTTAGCATTAACAACATATTCACCATTAGATAAATAAGCAGGAATACTATCAGATTTACTAGTGCCTGATCCAAATACACGTCCACCATTAGCAAATCTTTTCTCCACATCAATTCTACGAGGATTAGCAATAAGCTCTAAAGCACTAGCAAGACGATTTAATAAATCAGTTACTGCAGCATTATTAGAATTAATTTCTCTTAAATTTTTTGCAACTTCTTGATTACTTAAATTAGAATCAGCAATAAGAGTAATAGCTCGCGATAATTTTGCATCATCGCTACTTGAAATTTGTGGGCTTTGTCTAAATTGGTCAATAGCAGTAGTTGCTGTGCCTCTTCCAGCTATTCCTTCAGGCGTTAGTTTTTGTTCGGTTGTACCACCACTAAAAGGACTTAAAAAGAATTTTCCAATTCCTTTAGCAACAGCTTCAGCAATGAAATTTACAGAATCTTTAAGACCTTGTATTATAGACTTAGCAAAATCTCCAGCGGCATCACCAAAAACAGCTCTTACTAATTTTTGAGTTTCTTCAGGGAAAAGAAGAGCTCCTCCTAATCCAGCAAGAACAGTTAATATGCCCCCAGCTATTGCAGCACCTGCGGCAGTTAAACCTGCAGCGGCAGATGCGGCAGTTAAGCCTGTAATAATTTTACCAGAAAAACTAATAGCGGCATTTGTAAGGGCTGTTGCAGCGGCACCGCCAACTAATGCGGCGGCAAAAGCATATGTTATTTGTTCTCCTGCAGAACCTCCTAATTCATCTACAACACCTGAAACAAAAAGTCCTGCTAAAAGTGCTCCAACACCACCACCAAGTCTTTGCGTTTTAAATCTAGCAGCTTCTGCTGGTTTTTCTATATCAAGAGCCTTTGCGTTTTTACCAAAACCTGCTCTATCACTAAGAGTGCCTCCTGTAAAAGCAAAAGCAAAAGCTCCAGCAATAGCTGAACGAATTGTGCCAGAAGCTAAAGCAAGAGCAAACGCTCCAATTATAACATTTGAGAAACTCTCTTTAAGACTAGGATCTACAAAAGCACCTTCAAAGGCACCTCTTATAAGCGCTAAAGCTTCGGCTGCAAGTTGGCTAATTAAATTACCAGTTCCGCTACTAGACGCACTATTAGCGATTTCATTAAAACCAGCGCCTAACTTTTTACCTAAATCTGTAAAATTAATTTTAGATAATTTTTCTGCAATTTGAGTTCCAAAAGCTTCAGTAACTGTTAAAATAGCTATAGGTTTTGCTAATTTAGCTCCATTTTGAATAGCAAATTTAAAAGCGTTAACAACGCCTTGTGCACTAATTGCTGCTATAAGAGCAGTACCTAATCCTGCCTCTAAACTTGTTTTAGTTTCTTGACTTAAACTAAAAGTTGTATTAAAAGCATCTTTTAAAGTTGTACCAATTTCTATTGCTTTTTCTTTAGCTGAACTTAAAGCGCTTTCTAATTTATTAAAGGTTGAAGTTTCTTTTAACTCATTAATTGAACTTTTTAATTTACTCAATCCTTTTTGAGTTAATTCATGTTCTAATATTTTGTTAAAACTACCTTCAATATCAGAAATAAAACCGCTAATAACTCTTATTCCTTCAGCTTTTAAAATTAAAAACTGATCAATAATAGCGTATACCATATCAGGTACAATAGAGTTACCTACTAAATCAATATAAAGATCATAAAAGTAATTATAAATACTGTTAACAAAAGTTTTTACCGTATCAACAGAACTTTTTATTCCGCTAAAATCAATGCCAATTTCAAAATTACTTACTTTTTTTAATTCTTCTCCAATTTCATTAAATTTAGCTTTAGCTCTATTAAAGGCATCACTTTCAATTTCAAAACCAATATTAGAAAAAGTTAAGTTATCAAAAAGGCCTTGTATTTTATTAAATAATTTAGTAAAAATATCTTCAACATCCATTCTAAACAATACAAGTCGTGTTTGTAAAATAGAAAGTCTGTCTTCAAATTCAGTTCCAAAATCATTTAAAAATTTACCAACTAATTGAATTCGATTAGCCAATGCACTTGATAAGCCCAAAGATTTATCTAAAGCAGCTAAAAAAGTTGTAGCACCTGTATTAAGAACATTAAAAGCTTGACCTACAGTAAGTGATACACTAGTAAATTCTCTGTTTATTTGTGCAGATTGTTTTACCAAAGCATCAAAAACAACCTCAGAAGTTACCTTGCCTTCAGAGGCAATTTTTCTTAGTTGTCCTAAACTTACACCTAATTCTTTAGCAATAGCTTGTGCTACACGAGGTGTTTGTTCTAATACTGAATTAAGTTCTTCACCACGTAATGTTCCAGAAGCTAAACCTTGACCTAACTGAATAATAGCTGCTTGTGCAGAAGCTGCAGAAGCTCCTGAAATTTGAATAGCTTGAGAAATTGCTCTAGTAGCTTTTACTGTATCTTGTTGACTACGACCTAATTGAATAGCACTTCTATTAAGCCTAGCAAAAAGATTTGCAGTACTAGATAAATTTCCTCTAGTTTCAATAGTAATTTTATTAATTGAACGTTGAGCATTAGCTAATTCTTTAGCATTTCGAGTTGCTAGTCTTAAAGAACTATTAATTTCTTTATAAGTATCTGCTGCTCTAGTAATTGCATTACCTGTAAAAGCAGCAGCAATAGCTGCAGCAGCAAAATTAGCTACTCTGCCTAAATTTTTAAAACTATTATTAACATTTTGAGTTGATGTTTCAATATTTTTAACAGAGTTATTTAGCTGATCAATGCTACGTTTAGCCTGTTCAGAATTAGCTCTAATATCAATTTGAACTGCCATTTAAATCTCCTAATTATTTTTAACTTGGACAATGACACCATCAGGGTCAAAATATTTTAAAATTGTTTTTTCTATAAATCGGGGAGGAGCTTGTCTTGAAGAACCTGAATTAAGTTCTGCTATATAAGGAACTTCATTATCAATAGTAACGATTATTCGTTCTTTAGGTAAATCTTTTTCTTCAATATTTATTGCTTCTACTCGCCACGAATCTCTTGCTTTGCCTGTATCTACAGGAGTATTTTCAATTAGCTCTTGTACAGCATCAGTAGTTAAAGCTCTAGTTTTATCATCAACTATTTCATTTATATCAGCATTTAGCTGTTCAAACGTTTGCTTAACACCTCGAACTTTAAAAGTAAGTGCCATTGCTATCTCCTATAGCTATAAAACAAAAAAGCCCTATGACTATGAACTACTAATAGCTCACCATCATAGGGCGATAAAAAATTTAGCATTATTTAATACCAGCATTAATTAAAGCTATACCAAAAGGAGATGCTTTTAAACTATTTGTAAGTTTAGCACCTTCTTCTCTTTCTATTGCTTCATCTTTTTTAACTGCTAGTATAGAGGGAAAAATTTCTTCGGGTTTCTTTTTCATTTGACCCATTCCAGAAGACATTATATAATATGTTCTTAAATCATCTTGCCACCCAGGAGGTCTTCTTGAAAAGAAATCAAACCACCCAAGATACTCTTCATAATCCATCTCTTTAATTTCAGCTATACTCATTTTAAGCTGAAAAGCTAATTCGTATTCTTGTAGTTCTGTTTGGCTTAAGCGTCTGCGTCCACCGCTTCCACTAAAGGGACATTTACTCCCGCATAAATCATAACTTCGTTTACTACGCTATTAAGTTCATCTAACGGAAATTCTCGAAGCAACTCCAAATCAATTGGCTCTTCCCCATCAGGTAAAACCACTGCTTCGTTTAAAATAACTGCAACAGTATCCAATGCATTTGGATCCTCAGTTTCCGCTTTTTCAGTAGCAACTTTTCCAATTCGTTCTACAGCACCTGCTGTTAATTTACGAATTTCTAATTTACTTCCCATAAAATCAACTTTTTTAGTTTGAACTTTTCCTACAAATTTTCTCATTTATATATTCCTAGATATTTATTTATATATTACCATTTAACTTTATGCGACCAATATCGAGGTGATAATTTAGATGGTTTTGAATCTTGTGCATTATGCCTAGCATAATAACTTTTTTTACGTGCTTTTTCTTTATCCGATTTTGGATTTGAACCTGCACCTTTTACTCCTTGTTGACCAAACCTGATAAGTTTAACTTTGTCGCCTACTTTAGCTACAACAACATGAGATTTTCGGGGGTGATTAGGTGTTCTTTTAGGTTTATTGTATCCGCTAACTCCTGCTCTTTCAAGTCTTGGATCTTTTTCTTTAGCCATTATTTTTTACCTTTTTTAGAGGATTCTTTTAAAGCCTTAGCTGTAGGAGCGCCCTTTGAACCGGGAGATCTCATTCTTTCTTTAGATCCCGTTTTAATTCTTTTCCTTTTTGCGTGTATATTAGCCCACAAACCTTTTTTCTTACCTGGCATCACTTACCTCTTTTTAAACATTTCCCTGCTTTTTTACAAGCGGCTGGTGTTGTACAAGTTGCACAAGTCTTAAACATTTTCTTTTTAGGTCTACCTACTTTTGAACCATAAGTACCTTTACCTGCTGGCATATTTTACTCCTATTCTTGGTTTTCTGCAAATAAATGTTGATTATACATTTGAAAATCATCAAGCATTTTACGCATTTTATGTAAACAATCTAAAGTTTCCATAACTTCAATTTTCTTTTGATTATCCTCTGAAAAATCTTTCATCCTATCAAAAGTTTTTCTAATACTAATATCAATGCTACGTCGCATGTGTCTTGACGTAGTTTTAAGCACATATGCTTTTGAGAAAGGTGCTGAATCGTCTGACATATTTATTCCTACTTATTCTTCTTCAAGTTTTTTAAATTCTGATATAACACGTTTTGTTTTTTTAATTACAGGTTTTGTTTTATCTTCTACAATTTCATTTTTTTCTTTAATAGTTTTTAAATCAGCAATTGCAAATTCTTTACCTGTTTCAGCACAACGTACTATTGTTTCACTTTCAATAATAAGTTTCATAATGAAACTCCTTATATAAAAAGAGTGACCCGAAGGCCACTCCTTTTTTTATTATGGTGTTCCGTAAGTTCCACTAACGTTAGAATACGGGCCTTCGAAGTCAGATTGACAAGATACTGAAAAAGTTGCTTGCATTGAATCTGAAAGAGAAGGAGTAATTTCAAACGATTCTACTTTACCATTAAAATAAATATCATTGTAAAGTTTAGTATCATCAGATGGAATATCCGTATCTGATTGTACACCGTCAACATCACTTAAACGTACGCGCCAAGTAACCTGAGTACCACTCCGACGAAGAGTGTCAAGAGCAGCGTGGTTAGCTGGATTATAATTAAGTGTAAATTCAAGAGTTGGAGCGTCTGATTGACCACCAACTTGTTGTGATTGCGCTTGTCCGTAAACAGGAACGTTTACAATATTAGCAGGAGTACCTAGTGAAGGAAATTCACGAAGGTCACCTACTAGTGATACATTATTAGCTCCTGTAAAAAGAGCTTTTGCATTTGCACCGCGAGTAGCTGCACTTGCTGAAGTAAAATCAGCAGGTGTGCCATCGGAATAAGCAAGTGAAGCAAAACGGACAGCTGTAATACTGTTAATGTGAGCCATTGTTAGTCCTTAGTATTTTTTAAATGAAATTGAATAATCCGCCCTAAACAACGAATTGTCATCTGGATCTACGCCTAAGAAAGATAAAGCACTAGTGCCAGTCTGAGTGCCATTACTTAAAGTTTTAGCTTGGAGAACATCGTCTAATTCATCTGCTATTTCCATAATCCTTCTTGCACCTAATCCCGTTTGTACATAGATTTGGGCAATAATTTGACCTTGAACGCTTAAGTTTCCAAAAGCATTTAAAGGTCTTGAAGGAATTATTTCTAATTTAACAAATTCATTTGTGTAAGTACCGCTATAATTTGTAGGATAAGCTTGAATACTTTTAGAAGTCCACGCGGAAGTTCCAAAAATATTTTCAATATCCTGAATAACTTGTGAAAATTTAGCCATATTAACCTCCACTTATATCGGCTTCGATTAAAAAGCCATTATTAGTAAAAGAGTCAATATTATAAGTTTTACCACTTACTTTAATAGAATCATACAAGTTAAACTCTGTAACATCTTCTGCATTAATTAAAAGAATATCTTTTGCAGTAGTTGTATTTAAAGGATCTTTTGGATCTTTTTTACCTTCTACTAATACACCTTTTACAGTAATGGAAGCTTTATCTGAAACAGTAGTTACACCTGTTGTAAAATTATAAGAGCTTGCAGATTTATTGGTCAAAGTAACATCTTGAGCGAGATCTTGTAAATATAAATCAAATGTCTTTTTCACTTGACTTTTAAGTAAAGATTTTAATGCCATTAGTTTGACCTAAACCATTGTGAAGAACCACCATTAATTAATAGTGGTCTAATTAAATTAGTTACTACACGAGAACGAGCTGGTGTTTCAGAATTACCATTAAGACCATCAATAGTGATTGATCCTACTGCAACTCTGTCTGGTAAACCTCCAGTATTATCTAGAAGTCCATCATTATTAATAAAATGATAAGCTTGTTCTATGCTTGCAGTTTTAATTAAACGAATTTCTAAAGGTAGATTATACAACGCCGTAGTAAAATTATTTGAAGACGTTGTAGTTAATTCTACCCAAGTATAACTTTTTGAAAATTGAATATCACGACCTCTTTGAGAGCTATAAATAGTTCCTGTTCGAGGCCATGACATTGCTTGATCAGTATCGGTAACGTACCCAGTATAGGCAAGAGTGTCCAAGTATCTAGTTGCAGAAACTAGAGCTTGCTCCTTAAGCGTGTCATCAGCTGATTCCCACGTAGCTACATCAATACGAGACTCAAAATAAATATTAGCCTCTTCTATAGTAGCATAGCTGTTTATGCCTAGCACTAAAGCCATACCTTACCTCTCAATTAAGCGTGGAAGATCGGAAGAATACCAAGATTCAACGTATCATACTTACGTTCCCACGATGCCGCGGCATTGTAAGTAGCGTTAGTAGCAAATGCAGTAGTAGAACCAGCCCAATTGTAGCCCATAGGATGAGCAACGTAGCCCCAACGATACCAAATATCTGTAGTACCGCCACCGTTATACTTGTTAGCATCACGATAAAGTTCTACTGGCATTGGAACAGCAAGTTGAGCTAGTTCAATAGCTCCAGGCTTAACCATGAAAGTAGTTTTAACAGAGTTAGCGTGAACGTTAGTGTCACTACCACGGTTACCTTGATCAGCACGAGTCATGATCAAACGGAACTTACCACCAAAAGCAGTAGTAAACTCAAGGTTGCCTTCTGTAACAGTTGTTTGGTCAACAATGTTAGCAACACGCAATTGAGTCATAACTTCTGGAGAAGTAACCATGTAAACAAAGTCCGGCTCATAGTCTGCAAAGCCAAGAGAAAGAGCAGTAAATAGGTTTTCAGCACGAATAGCGCCATAACCTGAAGCAATACCACCAGCTGTAAGAAGACCTTGATCTGTGTCAGTACCAAAGGCACCTCCAGCGTTTACGTCTACAAAGAGACCAAGACCATCTGAATCATAGTTACCGCCAAAAGCACTGTAACCAGTTCCGATAGCTGCTTCTTTTTTAGCAACACCTTGAAGGATGTTAAGGATTGCATCATGCTCGTCTTGTGCACGAACTTCACCAAAGTCGCGAGCAATTTTAGCAAGACCGTCTTGTTGAGAAACAACACGCTGCATGTTGATTTCTTGTGCGCCATGTGTACGAACTGTTTTAACATAGCTTAAAAAGTCTGAAGTATAAGACTGTTTTGAACCATCAGTTGCAGAAGTTGTAGAAGCAACGTTTACAGTTTGTGAAGCATAAGGCTTGAAGAAACGAGTTTGACCAATGAAAGTTTCAGTATTTGGATCGATTTGAGCGTTTGCTCCTACAATACCAGTTCCTGATAGCTTTTTGGCATTAGTATACATTTCATCAGAGTAAGCAGAAAGAGCGCTCTGAATGGCAAATGAGAAATTGCCCATAGTTGTATTAGCTGAGATCGCCATTTTTATTCCTTAAGTTTTAATAACCAAAACTTCCTGAAGGAGATTGTTTAGAAAAATGTTGTAACAATTCTTCAGTGCTCATTTCAGTTATAGGTTTATCTAAATTTGTATTAGCAGTTCCAGCAGCTTGTGTCATGCCTAAACCACTATTAGCTTTTGCTTTCAAAAGAAAATTATTTTCTTCATCTTTTGTAAAATGATCAACATATTCCTTGATAGAGATACCACTCTTATGAGTCCAACGTCCAGATTGTTCTTGGATCAGTTGACTTAGAATTCTTTCTTGAGCCATTTCTGCGGCCACGTCTGAACGGAAGTCTACACCTCTCATAGCATCACGCACTGCCTGATCTCGAGTAAGCTTAGTATTTTCTTTCTGGAGAGTCTCTAAACGCGCATTTAACTCAGCCATTCGTAATTCAGCAACTTCTTTATGTTTGCCTTCGTCTTCCATCCGTTTAATTTCTGCTTGTCTCTTCTCTTCTTCTAGCGTTACTTTTTCTTTAATTGCTTGATCACGTAATTTATAAACCTCATCTAATTTATCTTTAAATGCGGTTTTTGCTTGATTTACTTCTTCCTGAACACGACGTTCAATCATTTGTTTTAAATCAACATCGTTTAAACGATCATCCAATTCTTGTTTTGCTGAAGGTTTGCTACTAGAGTTTTCTGCAGAAAGATTCTCTTTTTTCCCTATTTGGGATTCAAGGCTATTAATAGCAGCTTCTGCTGCTGCAATGTTTTCATTTAATTCTGAAATTTTTTCTTCTGACATAATATTTCCTTAGAGCACTGCTCTTAAACACTTGATCACTGACCAAAAATAATAAATTTTTAAATAAAAGTATAAAAAATTATACAATTTATTTCTTTATGGCGCTGAAAAATCGAGCTTTTTACGGCCCGATTCCATACCTATCTTCATTTTCTAAAGGTTTTTTAATAATATCTGATTTTTTTAATTCACGATAACGATTATCTTGAATTCGAATAAAATCTTCAATATCAAAATTACCTGATCTATATTTAATATTTAATTCTGCTAGACTTTTAATACCAAAATATTTTTCTAAATCCTCTGACCAATCTCTATAAAAAGATGGTAATTGTTTATAATTAAATTTTTTAAGATTTAGACTAGTTTGCCAATTATCTACTTTTTGTAATATTAATTTATTTGTTTTATTTTTGTCAATTAATTGTGCACGGGTAGCTTCGGCTAACATGCTTTCATACCAGCTATCTATTTCTTTAAGTTGTTTTCTTTGTACACTTCTAAGATTTCCACGATAGCTTTTTACACTAGCAATAATATCTGTAATATTAATGTCTGGGTTTTGAGAATTACTTACATTTTTAATAACTTCTTTTAAAACTTTTAAATCTAAAGGATTTTCAGTTTTTATTAATTCATTTTTAAAAAAATTTTCAAAAGTAAAATTTCCACTTTTAATTTTATCTTCTAAATTTTTAAGATTGCTTACGTTATATTGTTTACGAAGAAGCTCATTTTGAGTAGGTTTTTTACCTAGGACTTCTGCAACATAAGGAATAGCTTTTTTTTGAGCTGTTGCTTTTTTAACAGCATCTCTATATTTTGAAGTTTCTTGTGGAGTTAAAGCAGGTTCTTTAAAATATTGATTAAAAAATAAACCATTATTTAAAGTTCCTTCTTTGTATTTATTTTGAGTAATTAGAAGTCTTCTTTTAGTCCCATGTTTTGCATATTGATTTAAAATTTGATTTGTACTTAAATTAAACTCTTTATTTAAAGTTTTTTCTAAAAGAAGTATATCAGACATACTATCTTTTAACGTTTTGACAGAGTAAAATTCATCAGTTACATTACTAGCTAAATCATTAAGTATAGCTTGTTTTTGAGCATTACCTAATTTTTTATTTAACTCATAGTCAGTTAGTTTAGCTTGTTTTTTAATATACTCTCTTAAACCGGGAAGTGTTTTAAAAGCATTAGAGATATCTTCACGAGTTAATATATTAGCTTCTGCTTTATCCAGTAAAGAGTCTAGTATTTTTGCTTGCTCTCTACGTGTTTCCCGATTAACATTAGTTTTTGCAAAATCTCTCATAGAAATTAAAGTTTTTTTAATAGAGTTACTTTCTACAGCATCACCCATTAAGTTATAAAGAGTATCAATTGTCCAATCTGCATCTTCAATAGGTGAGAAAAACCCATCATGGATAGTAGCAACTCTTTTCTTTTCTGATTTTGCTTTTAACCAATAACCTTGAACTAAACTAGCATCATTAGAATGGTTTCCATTAACACCCAACCCTGTTTGAGCATCTCCCGCAGAACCAGAAGATCTTAATAAACCATCATCTACTGAATTGCGATAACTATTTGAAATTATTTTACCCGTTATAGGATCTTTAAAGCTAATAGAATCTTCGGATATAGGTCTATAAAACTGAGTAAATTGTTTTCCTCTATAGTTAACCCAAGGAATATCTACGGTGCCTGAAACATTTACATAAGTTCTTGCTGCTGCTTTCCAAAAAGTAATAAATCTTTCAGTAGAAGGCGCAATTTTACTTAACTCTTCAGACATTACTCGGTTAATAAACTCAAAATCTTTTGGTGTAATAAGTTTAGCTCTAGTGTTAGTAGATTTCATAACAAATTCAGTTACAACATCATCTTTTTCACTAGCATATCTTAACAAATGATCGCCAATAGAAATTTCTTTTTTTAAAACTTGATCTAACTCATCTCTTACCTGTTTTAAACCAATTACAGTATTGGTTAAACCTCTAGCTTCTGCATCATTTATATTAGTTTCAATTGCACTATATAATTCTTTTTGAGAAAAAGCATTAGGTACATCAGGTGCTTTATCAGAGTAAACAACAATATTTTGTTCATTTTTTGTAAGAACTTTAGCAAATTTAGATTCAATGCTTAAAGTTTTAGTAGCTTCTCCTGCACCATAAAAAGTTACCATGTTCTGAGCTTTAGCTCCTTTTTGCAGGTCTTCCCAGTCAAGACCAAGATTTAAACCTTCTGGTCCAAATCTTTTTTGAAACTCTGGATTAGCTACAGTAGCTTGTGCTGCTAAATCGTATAATCTTTGTTTTTGCGGAGTAGGGATAACATTTGAAGCATCTGCTAATAATTTATCTCCAGACGCTAAAGCAATTTGTTGTGCTCCTGAAGCGGATGCATCATTTTCTACTAATAATCTAGTTTTAAACTTTTGCATAATAAAATTATGTTTTTTATTAGACGCATCCCATGTTTGGAATACTACACCTTTTTCTATTTTTTTAGATTTAAGAGTTAATTTTGATTTATTAAGGTGATCTTCAATTCTTTTAATTTCTAAAGAGTATCTAGCAATTTTACCAATTTCTGCTGCATCACTAATATCATCAACATGTGCAATTAACTTATTTTCAAGAAATTCATTAATAGATCTTTGTTTTTGATTATATTTACCTTGTATAATTGAGCCAATTTCAAAGATATCTTCTATATTGTCATCAAAATTTTGAAACCTACCAGTAGTAGATAAGCTTAAATTTTTGTCTCCAATAGTTGCGCCTAATTGTTTTTTAAGCTCTATAATAATTGCGTTGCTACCATTTTGATCAAAAGTAGTGTGCAAAAATGGACGAACTAATTCACCTCTAGTAGCGGCTAAATAGCCTTGTTCATAAAAACGACCACGGCCATCAAATTGATGAATATTAGACCAATTAGTATTTTTTTGTCTATGCCATTTCATAGATTGCATAAACATAGTACCTTGTTCGCCACGTCGTTTAACTACTTCTCTAAATAAGTTAGGAGCATTTGTAACTCTTTTTAAGTCTTTAGGCGTATAATAAACTACATCTTGGAAAAAGTCTGTAAATTGATTGTCTAAGCCCCATTCTAAACTATTAGCATAGTTAGTTTGGTTTTGAAAATCACGATCTAGCTGATTACCAATAGCATCTTCATCTGTTCCTAATTTAGCAGATGCAGATCTAGTAATAACCCTTTCACTAGTAACTTTTCCTTGCGCATCTTTATATTTAATATTAGCAGCGCCTTTTCCTTCTTGAGGTGGATCTAAATATAATCTATTTTTATTTTGAGTAATACCAATTCTACGCCCAATATAAAGCTCTCTATTTATTTGTTGTAACTTAAACAAATCAGGATCTAAAATTTCTATTTCTCTTTGTTGGACTTCTTTGTAACCTGAAGGGTCTGGACGTCCTGTTTTAACATCAATGACACTTTGACGAGTTACTGTAGCTTGACCAATTTTAATAAGCCCTTGTTTTTCTAAATCTGCTAATATACGAGATCCATTTTTATGATAATCTTTTAAAGTAGGTTTTCTCCAAGGTAAATCTATTTTTGATTCGGCATATAAAGCTTTACCTACATTAATAGCAAGCGTATCATAGTCTAAAGTAGAACCATCTGCTAAAGCTTTTAAGCCTTTTGCAATTGCTCTGGTATTTACTTTAACAATATCTGGTGAATTGTTAACAACAGATTTTCTAATATTTATATTAACTAATCGATAAAAAAATTCTAGTTCTACTAATTGATACCATTTAACATTTAATTCTCTTGCAAAGTCAATTAATGCATTTTCTGCAACAGTAATTGGATTTTGTGTCCAAAACTCAATTTGTTGTTTAAGATATTTTTTTAACCTTGCTGGAACATTTATAGTATCAATTGCTTCATCATAAGCTTTTATAATTCTTTTTTTAAAATCTAAAGGATTAATTTGAGAAGGTGGTAAAAAATAATTTCTTAAAGGTGCTTTTCCACTAAAATAAACTTTAGTAGCCATTTTTAAGCCTTTACGATCAATCCAATCATCTACAAATCTTTGATTAGACGCAATACTATTTTCTATTTGATCAAAAGTTCTTATATTTCCAAAAATATTAACAGAAGGCATAACATCAGCGTCTCCGCTAACGTTAGCAATTACCATATGCTTAAGATCTTTTCTATAAGTTCTTTCTAATCGTCTAGAAACGTTTTGCACAGCATTAACATTTTCTGCTCTTATGACTGCGGTTAAATTTTCCCAGGGTTTATTATAACTAGGAGAATCAACATTTAATTGACGTTCAAAAACAACACGCAAATTTTCAGTAATAACAGATCTATTGTTAGTACTTACTCTATCTTCCATTGAATTTACAAAATTCTCAATAAACTCTTTTTGTTCTTTATTTAGTATCTTAGAGTTTCGTACTAGAGTAAGTCTTTCTTCTAATAAAGAATTATTAGGCTTGTAAATTAAAGGATTTCTAACAATTCCTGTTACTGGATCCATAATTAGATCTTCATCTGCTACTGTTTTTGACTTAAATCTATTTTGTCTTTTGGTTTCAGAAGTAACACCTCTAAACTCAGTAGTAGATAAAGGAGAAATGCTATGTCTTTCATCAATTTCAAATAACTCTTTTAACTGATTTTGAGCTTTTTTATCTTTTATTAGGTTTTCAACTTTATAAGCATCAACTTTAAATTCTGAATTAACTGCGGGTTGATATTTAGTTGTTCTAATAGGTGTATCAAAAAGGCCTTCTTGTGCTTTACGTGCAAGAACTTCTGCACTAATATTAGTTCCCCTAGCAGACTGAAAATCTTTAAGATGTAAGTTACCATTTTGAAATAAAGCAAGCCTTTCTAAATTATTACCTAAGTGTTTTAATTGAACTTCTGAAGGCTGTCTACGCAACCAAACATCATAAGTTTCTAATTTAGGATTTAAACCATCTAATCTAGAAATAGAACTTACATTCATTTTTTCTAAAACAGAGTAAATAATTCTATTACTATCAGTTCCAATTAATTCGCTATGTGATTTTAGAACAGGAACTAAAACAGAACGACAATTCCAATGTAAAGGTGGTATAAATTTTGGATCGTCAACAGGATAAATTTCTCCATCATGGTGTTGGCAGATATCCGAAGTCCTAGAATCTAAAACTGCTGTAAATCTATAGCCTTTAATAATATCTTTGTTTGCTTCCATTGTTTTAGTAAAAGCTTCGGATTGGCTTTGAGTACTAGAAGTTGCAAATAAAGTATGACTTTGGGCTCTAGTTAGATTACTAGTGTTTTTAATTTCAGCAGTAAGTTGTGATTTTGACGAAATGTTTTTTGTTAAAACACTTTTAACTCTTTCTTCTTGCTTACTAAAAATACCATTAACTTGTTGAGTTAAATTTTTGTTTCCTCTAATAGGAGTATTTTTAATAGAATTTAAAAAACCTTCTCTAGAAACATCTTTTAATTTATAAAAACTTTTAGAAGCATTAGAAATAGTATTTTTTTGAAAAGATAATTCTTTAACTCCTAAGTTATCTAAAGCACTTTCAATAGTATTTTTAGAAATACTTTTATAACGATTTACTTCTTTTAATAAATCTGTTTCAGAAGAGTTACGAGCAATTAACTTAGTTAGTCGGCTTTGATGATCACGATTAAGCCTGTCTAATTGCGTAAATAATTCTTCTTCTGCAATACGAATTTCTGCTGCATTTTGAATTGCATTATCATAAAGAGTTGTATTAATTGACATAAGTTTCTCCTAATAATTAGCCCCAATAAGTAAACTTAAAGGGGCCGTTTATTGTTTGAATTAACGTTCGGGAGAAATATTCCCATCATTTTCAGGTTTTGTTCTTTCACGAAGAGGTCTAATAGTAGCCCCACCTTGCGTCTGACCATTATTTCCCTGATAACCTGTTTCATTATTTGTACCAGTAGCTTTTGCTTGACGTAATTCAACGTTGACGTCAAATTGTTCTCTAATAGGTACAATTAAATCGTCTTCCTCAATTTCTGCAATAGCTTCTTGATCGTCATAATCATTTGGAATAATATCGTTTTGTTTAGCAATATCCAAAAAAGTTGCACGAGGGATAAGACCCGCTTGATACCACTCTGTAACTAAACGCATCCAATCAGAGCCAAGAGGTGCTGGATTAAAGTCTCCAGAAAGCATAAACTTAATATCACTAGTTTCATACTCTGTGTTATACTTCCAATTAAGCATAAAAGCAATAATTTCAGACATAGTAATAGAAACTCTAGTATTAAGATTACCTAATAAGCCTGTTTGAGCCGCATTACGGATTTCTAAAGCAATCCCTGAGCTATTACCTTCAGGAGATAATAATCGAATGCCCATCCTAGACATTTCTTCTACAGTATTGTTAATTGCTTGCTCCATATCTTTAAGAGCATTTGTTGGAGTTTCAAGTGCAGTAACTTTTTCTCCTTCTCTTACTCGAAGCCAAGAGCCTAAGCCTGCAGAAACTAGTTCTTCAAACTCTTCATCTGACATATCAGAAGCTACAACAGGAGTATAAGTTGCAGCTCCGTAAAGTAAATGATTTCTTCGAGAAACTTTATTATACAATCCAATTTCACGATCAATTAAGGGTTGTAAAATTGGTTCACTAGGTTGAACTTGTCCATTTAATGGCCATAAAGGAATAAAATCTAAACGTTCTCCATTTTTTAAAACATTAACATTTGTTGACTTTAATTCCCACTGATTAGATTTAGAAGAATCTTTAAATCCACCGCCTTCTACATTGTAATATTGTTGTATTTCACCATTAATAATAGGAACATTTTCATCTTCTTTAGTTCTTTCAAAAATACGAACTCTTAAAAAGCCATCTGGCAAATCATAAACAACTACTTTATCAACATAAGTTGGATGAAATTCATTTTCCTCATAATTTTGTGTGTAATAACGACAAATAACTTGAGTTAAACAAGGAGTTCCCTTAATAGGATGTGTTCCCTCTTTCCAGTTAATTATAGATTCTGCTCTTAATAATCGGGGATACGGATATAAATCCTCTGCTTCTTCTAAAGAAAGCTCAGTCATTACTTGAGGATAATCTACTAAAACCCATGCACGAGATGTTTGAATTTCTTCCCACATAGCCTCATCTAAAAATGAATGCATAGATTTTTTATCTGCTGTAAACTTATGCAAAATCCAGTCTTTAGCTCCATCAGGTGCATCTACTGGTAATTCAAGGCTTACTCCTTTTCTTAGCAGAGAGCCAATTAATACTCGGGCATACTGTGAAGTAAGCCCAGGTAACTCTGCCTCTGCTCTATAAAAATCGTATTGATGCTGTGTCATACTTGGTGAAAAAGGTAACAACAAGTTATTAAAATTTAAAGTATCAATATAAGTGTCAAACGCTTTAGAAAAACGTTGACCTTGTACAACAGCGCGAGAGCGATCCCATAAAGGACGAATACTAGTGTATTGGTCTGAAGGGTCTCCTACACTCTTGTTACTATTTGCAGTGTAAAAAATACCGCCTGCATTTAGATTAAAAGTACCACTATTAGACATTTTAGGATCCTATTAGAATGTCATTGTATTACGAATGACTTTTTTACCACCCGCTTGAACTGGAAACAAATACTCAGTAGCATAGCGTACACCATCAGAATGATGTTCTGCTCCCATAGTTTTATCGATTTGCGCACTATCGATAGAACCTTCTTTCCAAACAGTAGTTTCCATTGATTTAATTGTATTTTGACACTCTGGTCTAAAATACATACGAATTTGACCAGCAGCATTCTTAAGCATAAGATTTACTGCTTGTACAGAGTCTGCGATAGGTGGGGCTTTTCGTCTAGCCCTACAAGTAATACCTTCTGATTCTAAAATTTTAAAATCAGTAATACCTGCTGCTGCAGAAGTTTTTCTAGCTCTACCTGAAGGGTCAGGATAAGCATATATACGATGTCCATAAAATCTAGATTTTAACATTTTTGAAAGTTGTGTAGTATCAGGAGCTCCTTTTCCATCAATAAGAAAATGTATTTGATCTCCTCTTTTAGCAAAAGCAGACCAAGCCATAACACCTACGTTAAAATCAATTGCAACATGAACATCTTCTTCATCACCAAAATAAGGGATATCTTCTGCTATATGCTCTGTTCTTCTAAAATTATAAAAGACATTAGCTCCAGAATCTTCAAAGCTAGCTTCATACTCTCTAGCAAATCTTAAAGGATCTGATAATAATTTTTCTTTCTCTATTTCTATTTGTGATAAATGAGGAGCATCTTTATAAGTAAAATGATATCCTTTCCAATCTTGATCTACATGTTCCATGTTAAACATATCGTGTAAATAGTTATAACCCATTGGAGTTGAAATGATTAAAGCTCTCCCTGGAGAAGGTGCTCCAAATTTTGCAGCTTGTTCTCTTGACCAACGTGTAGTAATACAAGGTTTAAGTGTGGCTTTCCAAGTTTCTTCTAAACCGGGTTTTTGTTGCCATGAGGAAACCTCATCACAAACTATAAAGTACTGGCCAGTACCCCTTAAACGTTCTGCCGATTCATACGACATAAGGCGAAGCTCAGTGCCATTTTCAAACCTAATTTTACCAGAGTATGCTGATCCTGTGCTAGCATAATCTTTCATTCCAAATTCATACCACAATAAAGGAAAATAAATATCAACTGCTTGCTGATAAGTAGGTGCTAACAAAGTTACGTTTTTATTAGGAACAGATTCGTCTAATTCTAAAAGTTCACTAACTGCTTGAATAGCACAAATTGCGGCTAAATAACTTTTACCAAAGCCTCTAGTGCAAACGCCTACTGCATAACGTGTTGTTTTATCTATAAACAAATTGCTAAAGATTTCACTTTGAGCTTTATGTAATACTACTTGATCCATCTACTACTTTCCTAGGTCTTCCACGAGGCCTTTTTGGAGGTGCTTGATTAACTAATGCATCTTGCAATTTAAGCTTAGTTTCCTCTAATTCTTTCTTTATGGCGTCGTTTTCTTTTTTAAGCTTTTCAAAATCAGCTAGTAATATTTGATGCATATAGGCAGATACTGTAGTGTAACCTGCTTGATTTTTCATACTCATACTCTTTTGTATCCTGTTTTCATTTTCTTTCCATTACCAGGATCAATTAAAGTACACATATCTGCACGTCTTTCCAAAAAAGCGTTAGCTAATTTTTTAGACCAACAATCAGCATAAACTTCTTTAATTGCCATGTCTGGAACATCAATCTCTAAATATAACTGTTTACTTTCAATTTTATTTTTAAGTAAAATTTTATCTTCTCTTAAATGTAAAGTATAAGTTGATAAAATACTAGGATTTTTTAATATTTCTGTATACTTCATGTTTGTTGTAAATTCCATTTATAAATATTGTTGCTATAAAGATTACCCCATTGATTACCAGTAATCGTTTTTTGAGCACCTATGTAATGATGAAAATAGTAAGTGTTTTCTCTATGGTAAGGCCTAGTAGCATTCCAACGAGTTCCAAAGTGTTTTGGTTTTTTACGGAATGTTTTATACCAACAATCATTAAAAGCTTCTTGGTTCTTACCAGATTGTTCTAACATTTTAACATAACGTTTATTGTGAATACTATTAGATAACCTACAAGCTTCTTGTTTATTTATTTTAAAAACACCAGCATTTACATGCCAAGCTTCTCTTGAGTTGTCTTCGCGTTCTGTAAGTTTTGCTGTACCTTCTGTATCGAATATACTATTGCCAAACGCATAGGGTGTCGGGAGAATATCGCAATCGACATAGCACAATTCGTCATAACTATTCCAATAGTCAAACATAGCCCAACGAGTCCATGCTGGATGTTTTCGAATATCTTTCCACTTAGGTTTATCAAGTAGTACATAATCAGCTCCAATTGACTTGGCATAATCTTTTATCCTTTTTTGTGATAATTTTGCTAATTCATCTATTGGACGATAACAATCTAATTTTTTATTCCACGCTGATTCATCTGCAGGATGATAACTCTGAAATATAAGTTGTTTCATTAAAAATAAGCTCCAAGTTTTTCTTGACCTTTACCTTTGTATCTTCCTGCTCTAGGCGCAAACGTTAATTCACCTACATATACAGTATTCTTAACATTATACAAGTCAACTCTTACATAATTCCAATCTGCTGATAGTATTTCTGCGGCTTTTAACATCTCTTCCCAATTAGTAGGATATTGATGCTCTTTACTGAAAACAAAATTTTCATCTAAACGATAATTTAAAATCTTACCAGAAGGTAATTTAAGGTGTTCTTTAGTTTGTCCTGTATTTCTATCAAAAATAGTTTGACAAAACATTACTTTACCTTTATGGCAATGAAATTTATAATCTGTAATATTATCATCTAAATATTCCTCATAAAAAATTTTATGAGGTATTTCAGCATAAAACCACTCACCTTTATGTGCTCCATAAGGTTTATCTTTATACTTATTAAGATTATTCCAGTTACCTTTAATTATTTTGCCATCTTTAATAATTATAGTACTTCCGCAATCGTTATTAGCTTTTACAACGCAAGTATCTGCTAGCGTAGCTAAATTTTTAGGAGTATTAATACCTTTACTTTTAGCATATTCCTTTAAGCCTATTTTATCAACTACTTTGGGTATTCTTGGATCTTTATCATTCTCTAAATAATATCGTACCCATTCATTATAAGTTTTCATTTTTCACCAATACTGCAATTCCTGGATAATTAGTACGGTCTTCATACTCTAAAATCCATTCATTTTGTTCTTTAAGAAAAGCATCTACCCCTTTACAAATATCTTGAGATGAAACTAAATCATCTACACCTATTGCATAACGTGTAGTTTTTGCACATTCTTTTAACATTGCATGTACCCAAAAACCTCTTTTACAAGCATCAATCCAAACAGTATCAACCATTTTAGCTGTTTGACTTAATTTTGGCTCTCCACTAGTTACTGCAAAATCTAATTTAACATTATTTCTTTTACAATATTCATCAAAGTAAGGCATTAAAATATTAATGTATTTATTAGTGATATCAAAAGAATCTACATAGCTAGCTTTATAATCTATTAATACTCTAGCAATATTAAGACCTTGATGAGCTCCTACTTCACGATGAGAACCCCTTTCAGGTAAATATTTTAAAAAATGTTTTTTACGATTAATAGTAGCATTTGGATGTTTAGTATTTCCACCTGTAACAAAATCAAAGTTATCTTTATAAACTTTTGTCCACACTTCCTCTAAGGTATTATAAACCTTTAATTCTTCTTTAGTATAATACTTCATAACCATTATTTATTCCATTGATTCCAAATTAAATCTTTTTTTAAGTTTTGTTTTTCTTTATGAGACCCCGCATAGTGCCTAAAAGTAATATCATTAGTTGGCTTATGAGTAACATTAAAACGGTAAGGCAACCACTGAATAGGACCAACATTATCCAGATAACACTGATTAATTGCGTTTTGATTATGTGTAGGATGGTAGTAATCATCTATTTTGTCTTTCATAATTTGACATTCTTTTTGTGTCCATTTAGTCACGCCTGCATTAAAAATAGGATACTTAGAATAATTATAAAAATGAATTTTGTTAACTCCTACACCTTCATAATCAAAAATATTATCCGTTAATCTAGCACGATTAATAAGAATATCGCAATCCACATAGAGGACATTATCGTATTCAGGTCTATTAAACATAACCATTCGTAACCAATGAGCTGCAGCTTGTAATTGCGTCTCTGGCTTTTCGCAGAATTCATAATCTGCATTAATATTTTTTGCATAAATTTTAAAACATTTTTGAGAAAGTTTTTCTAGTTTAGGAAATTGTTTATACGTATTAATCGTATTCCTTTGTATATCATCTTTATAATAAGTCTGTATAATTAAATTTTTCATTACATTTTAATGTTTAACCTGTTGATCTTCTTCTTTAGTTTTATCATCACTATTAGTAAGTACGATGCTCATTGGACCTTTCTTTTCTACCTCAACAGAGCGTTCTTCTCTTGTAGGCACAGGACGATATCCATATTTAATTAACGTTTCATCAATTTTATGTAAAGAGTTAACCAAAGAAGTTTGAGCAGAAATACTACGAGTTTCAACAAGTAATTGTTCAATACGTGCTCTATTTTCAAGCATAGACTCAATAGGATCATAAGCTAATTCTTCTAGCTTTCTAACAGACGCTTTAGTAGCAATATTCCTAGACCCTTTAGGTCTTCCTGCTCCAGGTCTTGCACCACCCATTTGTCCTTTATGTGCAATACGGCCATCTGGATCCCCATCATAAGTTTTACCGGGTTGTTGATTTATGCGGCGTTCTTCTTTTTCTAATTCTTTCTTTTCTTTTTCAATAGCTTCAGCTTCTAATCTTGCTTTTTCAGCGGCTTTACGCTCTTCTTCTTCTTGTTTTTCTAAATTTGCAAGTTGTTTTTGCATTTCTTCAATAAGCTTTTTCTTTTCTTTAGTAACGTTAGAAATAGCTTTACGTTTTTCGGCAGCTTCTTGTTTTTTCTTTTCACGCTCAACTTCTAAAGTTTTAAGCTCTACTCCAGTCATAACTACTTTTTGTGCTCCATTTTTAACTTGCGGAGAAATAGTTGTACCATCGCGTAAATCCTTATGGTAATCAAAGGATCCACCTGTAGATTTCCAAGACAAATTATAAAAATCAGTTTCATCTACACATTTATGCTGATCCATAAAGTATTCTTCATACTCCATAGCTTCACTTCTTGTCTTATGAACAGAAAGAATTAATTTTTCAAAATTATATTTACCATATGTTTTAATATCTTCTGTAATTTTTTTACCACTACCATAATATTTTGTATCATGATGTGGAATAGCGTCTGAAGACCGAACACCAAAATATTTCATTGGTTCTCCTGTTTCTTCGCAGTGAGGTCCGTCTTCTAATGCACGTATTAAATAACAATAATGAAATTTACCACCCTCATCAGGTCTTAATTCGGAAGGGTTAATTTCATTAGAAATATCTTTAAAGCTATTCATAATTCCATCTCTTCTAACATACATTTTAAGTCTAAGTACTCTATAAGGTTTAAATGCAAATAACCTTCTTTATTCTTTGAATCAATAAGACTTGCTTTTAATAACTCTTTAAATCCTGTATCATAGGGATTAGTATTCATTAACATATCTGTTAATGCTAGTTTAGTTTCTTTTTCCATAAATTTTATTCACTATGTCTTCAGGAGAGTCTTCAGGAAACCATTGATTAAAGATCTCTTTACTATTGCTTATAAAATAAGTATCCGGTTGTCTTTCTTCTAATTTTTTAACTTTTTTAACAAAATTTTTATAAACTGTGTTAGGTAAGTAAAGAATACATCCAAAAGAAGTTACAAATTCTTTAGTCATATTTAATTAATCCGCCTTTATAGCAATCTTCTTCTAAATAGATTTCAACTTTAATTTTATACCTATATAAAAGTTCTCTAATTATTTTTGTTTTGTATTTTTTTAATTCTTTGTAATTACCTACTTTATCTTTTCTTAAAATAAAAATAATAGCAGGTTGTTTTTTGCTTAAATGAGCATAAGTCAATGATTGACCTATTGCTGTGTAAAACTTTTGTCCTCCTCCAAATTCTACTTCATAAACATATTCACTATCTTCTAAATCAGGATAATACCTATAATTGTTATCATAGTAAGTAGAACCTAAAGGTATTTCTAATAGATTACTCAACTCTTTTATATATTGAGTTTCTCTAATTCTTTTTTTATACTTTGGTTTAAATAAACTTATAAACCATTTAAGTATTCTATATATAAGCTTCATAGTTAACTAGGCCGTTCGTTTTTTATAATACAGTTTTTACTCATAGTTGCCTAGGCTGACGCCATAGGCGAAGTATCTTTAAGCCTAGTTTCAATTAGTTGACCATTTTTATCGTAAAGCGTTAATACGGTTTCAACTTTAACTGTACCATTAATTTCAACATATTTTAAAATTTGTTGTTCATTTTGGGTAGAAGATATGGGAGCAACTGTAGTTATTTGACTAATAGTGGTCACTGGTGGTAAAATCATAATAAATCCTTAAAGAAGAGCAGTTTACCAACATACTCAGGTTGCATAATCTCTTACTTTTTGCTTACAAAATTATACATTTCGTTAGCTTTTGCAATTAAATCACTAACTGAATAGCTTTTAGGTTGATTTTCTTCTAAAAATTTAACTACATCTGTAGTGTTTTCGTTAAGCTTCTCAATGGCTTGCTTTTGGTATTCCCATGTAAGTTGCTGTTGCTTATCTAAATAGTCTTTAGCCATAGCCAAAAGATCTGTACGAATTTCAAAAGGGTTTTTGTTTGACATCTTATATCTCTCTATATCTTAGTTTTTATAACTGTTCATTACTTGTTGAACAATTTCTGAGTGTGACAGTTGCTTAAAGTCTTTATTATGCATTCTTAGTTGGCTAGCTGTTTCATATGCAGCTTGTAACCTACGCGCTTCAACCATGGAATTAAAAATATTAACAAAAAAATTAATTACTGGTTTTAATACTTTCTTTAAAGAGATATTCGCATTACGATGTTCAGGTAATCGTGTTTCAACTGTTGTTGACATGTGTGTGTTTCCTTTTTATGTGTGTTAACTAGCAAAAGAAAATAAAACATAAAAGAGACCACCTATTATACCAACTGCAGTTAGTGTACCAACAATACCTGCAGTCCAATACAATATCATCTTTTTACGTTTAGCTTTTGCTAGGGCTATTTTCTTCTTTTCTTCTTCTCTTAATCGTTTTTGTTTTGCTTGGAAATTTAACCAATCATCCCACAAGCCGCCTCTTCCTTGGTAAATCATCATAGTTTTGAGTTCTTCTTCTTGTTGTCTTAATTTTTCAAGTTCGAAAAACATTTCAAGTTCATTACCAGAGCCACTACGATTAGCTTTACTCTGTATTTCTGCTTTGGCATTAAAATAGTCACCTAGTTGTTTTCCACAAGACATTAAGTCTTGACCGTTGCCAATTAGTTCTTTAACCGCACCAATAGCAGCATTCGCAGTCTGAATTACGCATATAGCTTCTACAATCATAATGATTACTCCAGACAGGAGAGTTAAGTTGGGCTTTTAAGTGGTACCCGAACCACCCCGATGCTTTTTGCTAACGCAAGCTATTACGCTAACGCCATATGCTCAGCTTATTGCTTTCTCTTCGCCATCATGGTTTAACGAAGCCAGAGGTAAGGTAGCGTGCGGATAGTAATATGACCTCTGGTCCCATACGTGCATAACTGCACATTCTATCACGCGTTGGAATTACTTTACTTCAATCTTTTTGATATGAGTTTCCGGAACTTCACGTTCAAGTGTGACTTTAAGTAAACCATTAAGCATTTCTGCATCTGTTACTTTGATATCATCACTTACATTGAACACTCGAGTAAAAG
>Ga0222719_10000287_pt1 | contig 51104 bp, 51 predicted proteins | sample C33_34DmetaG_FD_165039 | JGI IMG/M metagenome (GOLD analysis project Ga0222719, IMG submission 165039) | Estuarine water microbial communities from San Francisco Bay, California, United States - C33_34D | ecosystem: Environmental > Aquatic > Marine > Unclassified | place: USA: California...
ACTCTTTTCAATCCGTACCATGCGATGATTATTATCGAGCACTATATAGCGAATATTTTTTTTGCGTAAGATATGAGCTATTATGCGACCTACCTTAGAAAATCCAATAATTATCACGTGGCTAGCTATATTTCCAATTTCTTGTTTTATCTTATTATCATGCAAAACCTCTTTGGTATATAAATAAGACTTAGTACGGCGACCAATTGTAGCTAAGATTGGAGTTAATGCCATGGTTAGCGTTACAACTGTCATCAAGAATTGCGAAGTCTGATTATCTAGTAATTTTTCATTAACAGCCATCAATAATACCACAAAGGCAAATTCTCCACCTTGCGCCAAAAGAAAACCGGAATGGATTGAAGGGCCTAAAGGGAAATTAAAAATACGACACAAAGAAACAATTATGATTGCCTTAAATGAAATTAATGCAAAAGATGCCAAGATAATCCAAGGTAGACCTTTAAGCATTAAGTCAAAATTAAAGGACATGCCAATAGTAATGAAAAATAAACCCATTAAAAGAGCTTTTACTGAGTTAATTTCTTCTTCTACGCGATATTTATACTCCGTTTCAGCGACCATTAATCCGGCAATAAAAGCACCTAAAGCAAATGAAAGTCCTAGTTTGTGACTCATATATGCCGATCCCAAAACAACTATTAAAGTAAAGCTTAAAAATAAAACATCGCTTTTAGTGTCGGCGATCATTTTATAAAGTGGTCTTAAAAGAGAACGACCAATTGCAAAAATAACCACTAAAGCAATTGCGGCATTGATAAGAGCCGAAAACAAAGCGCTTGAAATACTGACGTCACTTTCTTTAATTAAAGGTAGTAATACTAAAATTGGGATTACCGCTAAATCTTGCATTAATAAAATAGCAAAGGATAGACGCCCAACTCTAGTAGATTGCTCACCATTTTCGGCTATAACTTGTAAAACTATTGCTGTTGAAGAAAGAGATAGGGCGCTGCCAATTAAAATTGCAACTTCGATGCTAATTCTAAGTCCAGCAAAAGCTAAATAAGACAATACAATTGCTGAGATAAATATTTGTAAGCTACCAAAGCCAAAAACATATTTTTTCATTTCCATTAAGCGTGAAAATGAAAGCTCAAGGCCCAAAGAAAATAGCAAAAAAACAATCCCAAGTTCGGCAATCGATTTTGTGGTATCATCAATTCCCAATATTCCAAGTCCAAATGGACCAATTGCTGCACCTGCGATTAAGTATCCAAGGGCTGGACTTAAGCGAAGTTGCTTAAAAATAATAACAATTACTACCGAAGCTAGTAATAATATTAAAATATTGTGAAGATAACTTAAGTCGTGCATTTAAGTAAATGATATATTGCAAATTTAAGGATTTGAATATGAAATGGTTTAAATGTTGATATGGTTTATAATAAGTTGTGCTAGATATATTCTTACTATTTTAAGGTCTAAATAATCAAATATTGATTATTTTTGTGACTTTAACAACTATATTTTTAACCTATCTAAACAATATAAATTTCATAAAATGTCTATATTATCTGATAAATCAATAGCTAAATTAGCTCAAGAGCAAGATATGATATCACCTTTTGTGGGAAGGCAAGTAAGATTTGATGATTCGGGTGAAAAAATAATTTCTTACGGCAACTCTTCATATGGTTATGATGCTAGGGTTGCGAGAGAGTTTAAGATTTTTACTAATATTGATTCAGCGATTGTAGATCCAAAAAATTTTTCGAGTAATAGTTTTGTTGATAGAGAAGCCGATATTTGTGTGATTCCGCCAAATAGTTTTGCTTTGGCTAGAACTGTTGAATATTTTAAAATCCCCAAAGATGTTTTGGTAATTTGTGTTGGTAAGTCAACCTATGCGAGATGCGGTATTATTGTCAATGTTACTCCATTAGAACCAGGTTGGGAAGGTCATGTTACCCTTGAATTTTCTAATACTACACCATTGCCAGCCAAAATATATGCTTATGAAGGTGCTTGTCAATTTCTATTTTTAAAGGGAGATCAGCAATGTGAAACTGCCTATGATGCAAAAAAAGGGAAATATATGGGACAAACTGGTGTAACTTTGCCTAAACTATAATTAGTAAATTGAGCAGATGAGAATGCTTTTTCATATTATTTTTAGTGTATTTCTATTGTTTTGCTCGACCGATGTTATGGCTCAAGATGTTGAATATGTTGATGAAGAATATTTTAAATCAGCTCGTCAGAAAGTTATTCAAGACTATAAAATTGAAGATATGAAAGAAAGTTACTCTCAACTTTCTCCTTCGGTATTTAAGCCAAGAAAGCCAACGCCAAAGAGATTTTTTGCTGCTGACTTATCAATGCCATATCAATTTTCAACTAGCAATAATTTAATTAAAAAAGTTGGTTCTTTTTATCGTGCTTTTGGGGAGGTAATTTTTATTCAAGGGAAAATCACTGATTCTTTCGGGGTTCCAATTAGTGGGGCGGTTATTGAAATTTGGCAGGCTAATGCTGCAGGCAAATATCATACCTTGCTTGAGCCAGATAGTGAATATGTTGATCCGTATTTTAATATGTCGGGCCGAGCAGTTTCTGATAATCTTGGTAATTATTTTTTTATAACAATTATGCCAGGTTCAGTTGTTGGAAGAGCTCCTCATATTAATGCTAATATTTATCATGTAAAATTTGGTAAGTTACAAACAGAGATTTACTTTGAGCAGCATCCTTTAAATGAAAAGGATTATCAATATTTAGCTTACGAAGAAGATGAAAGAAGAATGTTAACAGCAACAGTAAAACATTCTAATATTATTGATCCAGATTCAATAAAGTTATTTACTTTTAATATTACTTTAGAAGGGGTTCATGACTATAAAGGTTTCTAAAAACGAGTTAAAAATTTTTAAAAATAATTAACTTCGATATTTTACTTTTAATCTTTCATTAAAAAATTCAGCGTATTTCCCGATACGCCTCATTTTTTAATAAAATTTAAAAGCAAAATCTCTTTGTTAAAAAGAGTTAAAAATTTTTAAAAATAATTAACTTCAAAATTTTGCTTTTATTCTTTTGCTAAAATTTTACTAAAAAATTTATTATTAATACTTTTCGATGAAAAAAATTAAGTCACAAAAACAGCTACAACTTGGCGAAAATTATAAAAGGGCAATGTCACAAATTTTTATCGAAGATGATTTGCTTCACTTCAAAGATTGCCACATTACTATATTAGAGGCAGATATTAGTGCTGATCTTAAAAATATAAAATTCTACCTTGATATTTTTGCAAGCGAGGATTTAAGGTCGAAAGTAATTAATCATCTGAATAATTTACAATCATATTTACGAAAAAAAATAACTAATAAGGTTAAATCACGAGTTGTTCCAGATCTTAGATTTGTTATTGATGATTCAGCAACAAAAGCGGTAAGAATAGATGAATTACTAAAGAAAGAAACTATTAAGAATTGTGATGATCAGCCAGAGTAAAACAATTACAATTCTTGGCTCAACTGGATCAATTGGTCAAAATACTATTAAAATAATAAAAAATAATTTGGATCAATTTAGGGTTTTGGCTCTTGTGGCTAATAGTAATATTGATCTTTTATCAAGGCAAGTTAGAGAAGTTAGGCCAAAATATGCTGTAATTGCTGATCAAAAACAATATTTAGGATTAAAAAATCTATTATCGGATATTGATGATATCAAAATTCTAGCAGGTTTTGAGTCAATTTTAGAAGTTGCTGCCATAAAATGTGATTTAGTGATTTCGGCAATTGTTGGCTCGATTGGCATGAAGCCAACTTTAGCTGCTCTCTCAGCTGGATCAAGCATTGCACTTGCCAATAAAGAGTCATTGGTTTGTGGAGGCAGATTTTTGACTGAAATTGCTCAACAAACAAAAGCTAAAATTATTCCGATTGATTCGGAGCACAATGCAATTTTCCAGATTTTTGAGAATGATAATTTGCAAAATATTGATGATATAGTGCTGACTGCTTCAGGCGGTCCATTTTGGAATAAAGATTATGATTTTTCTAAGGTTAAGGTAGCTGATGCAATCAAGCATCCAAATTGGTCAATGGGTGCTAAAGTATCTGTTGATTCAGCAACTATGATGAATAAGGGTCTTGAGTTAATTGAAGCTTACTATTTATTTCCCGTTGCAATTGACCAGTTACAAATTGTAGTTCATCCCCAGTCAATAATTCATGGCTTGGTAAATTATAAAGATGGTTCAACTTTATCAATGATGAGTTATCCAGATATGAGAGTGCCAATTTCTTATGCGCTTAATTATCCAAAAAGAATGGAAATCAAAATTGACAAACTTGATCTAATAAGTTTGGCAAAAATGGAATTTTATGCAGTTGATAATTTCAAATTTCCTTCTCCTAGAATATGTTTAGATGCTTTAAAAGCTGGATCTAGTGCAGTTATTGCTCTAAATTCAGCTAATGAAATAGCTGTACAAAGTTTTTTAAAGGAAAAGATAGCTTTTAATCAGATTGTTGATTTTATTAAAATTATGTTAGATAAAACTGATTTTGAGCGGCTAAATTCAATTGATGATGTAATTGATTGGGATATCAAGACAAAAGAAATTGCTCAAAAATTATTGATCAAAATGCAAAATTGATAAAATGGAAATATTACAAATTATTCTACAAAATTTATTTTCTTTTATCGCTATAATTTCAGTGGTAATATTTATTCATGAATATGGTCATTTTTATGTTGCAAGAAAATGTGGTGTAAAAGTTGAAGAATTTTCACTTGGTTTTGGTAAAAAATTATTTGGTTTTGTTGATAAAAAAGGCACCTTATGGAAAATTTGCCTTTTGCCATTTGGAGGTTATGTAAAAATGTATGGCGATAAAAATGCTGCTTCGATACCAGATGAAATTTTGATAAAAAAAATGTCAAAAAAAGAAAGAGAAATTTCTTTCATTGCTAAAAATGTTTATAAAAGAATGGCAATAGTTATTGCTGGACCGGTTGCTAATTTTCTATTGGCAATATTTCTTTTTGCCTCAATTTTTTATTTTAAAGGGGTTGTGGAGGTTAGTCCAACTATTAGTGAAATTGTTGAAGACAGTCCAGCTCAAAAAGCTGGATTGAAAACTGGTGATGAAATTGTAGCAATTAATAATAGATATGTTGATGATTTTGGCGATGTAATTATGGCGGTCTCAACTAATACTACTAAAGAAATGCTGTTTAGTATTAGAAGAAAGTCAGAAATTATTGATGTAAAAATAACTCCAGAAATCAAGATAAGGAAAGATTTTGCTGGTGAGGAGGTAAAGATGCCAATGATAGGGGTGGTTGCTTCTCAGTCAGTGCACAAGGAGCTTGGTTTGCTACAAAGTGCAAGAAGAGCCACCATTGAAACCTACGATATTTCAGTTTCAGTGGTTAAGACTTTGGGTCAATTAATAGTTGGACAAAGATCGATAAAAGAGCTTGGAGGGCCAATTAAAATTGCTAAATATTCTGGCAAGACTTTTGAATCAAAGTCAAAAACTATGATAATTTGGTTTATGGCCTTAATCTCGATTAATCTCGGTGTTTTAAACTTGCTGCCAATTCCAGTTTTGGATGGAGGGCATCTATTTTATTATTTTGTTGAAGCTATAAGAGGTAGGGCTATTTCACAGCCTGTACAAAAAATTGGCTATCAATTAGGTTTTAGTTTGCTTATAACTTTAATGGTGTTTACAACTGTTAATGACATTATTTCTGTAATTAAATAATTTTTTTAATGTTAGACAATATATTTTTCTCTCAAGCTTTTGCTCAAGCTAATGAAGCAGCAAATCATTCTGAAGTTTCTTTTTCTAGCTTTGTGCCTTTAATTTTAATATTTGGTATTTTTTACTTCTTGATTATTAGACCTCAAAGCAAGAAAATCAAAGAACAACAGCAATTAATTGATGGCCTAAAAATTGGTAATAAAGTTGTTACCAATACAGGAATTCATGGTGTTGTTAGAGGTATAGACGCAAAGATTGGTATAGTGGATCTTGAGATTGCTAAAGATGTGATAATCAAAATTAATAGAATGTCAATAGCAAACTTGTCCGAAACTAAAGAAGAGGATAAATCTTCAAAAAATTCTAAAGCAAAAGATAAATCTAAAAATAAAGCAAAAAAATAGATTATTTTACTAAATGATTTGATTAATAAAGATGTTAAATTTCTCAAGGTTGAAGATTTTTTCAATCCTGGCTTTTTGTTTAATAATTATATTCTACTCATTATCAGCATTACTTAATAGAGCTGATAATCAAACTTTGCCAGATTCTATAAAAAGACTATTGCCGCAGAGTAATTTGAACCTAGGCCTTGATTTACAAGGTGGTTCCCAACTTACAATGCAAATTGATTTTGATTATTATCTAAAAGAGCAGCTTGAAAATTTTAGAGAAGAAATAAAAGCTAACTTTCGTAAAGAGTCTATAAGGGCTTTGCCACAGATTCAGGGTGATAAAATTAAATTTACGGTAAGAAATGACGCTGATGAAAAACTAATCAAAAAAATTATTCGATCTGTAAATTCTCAACTTGAATTAGATTATAAAAAAAATATTTACGAAATTTCTCTAAGTAAAGAGTTGGTTAAAAAAATGGAGGGTGATGTTACTAGGCAGTCAATTGAGATTGTAAGGCGAAGGATCGATGAAAATGGCACTAAAGAACCTTTGATTCAAGCTCAAGGTAAAAATCGCATTTTGTTGCAAGTCCCTGGGGTTGAAGATTCCTCACAAGTTAAATCATTGCTTGGCAAAACTGCTAAAATGACTTTTCATTTTGTTATTTCTTCAAATAGTAGTGGAGAATACATATTGCCAACACCAGGAACAAAATTACTTTATGATAAGGAAGGTGCTTCATATTTAATTGATAAAGAAGTTGTTTTGAGTGGTGATTTATTGATTGATGCTAATACAACATATTATCAAGGTAAGCCGGCAGTTGGCTTTAATTTTAATAGTTTAGGATCGAGAAAATTTGCTAAAATTACTCGAGATAATATAGGTAAAATATTTGCTATCGTGCTAGATGGTAAAGTGGTAACTGCGCCTAGAATAAATACCGTAATCAACCAAGGCTCGGGAGTTATTTCTGGAAGCTTTACGGTTCAAGAAGCTAATGAGGTGGCTTTATTGCTAAGGGCAGGGGCCTTACCTGCACCTCTTAATGTTATTGAAGAAAGGTCTGTTGGCCCTTCTTTAGGTCGTGATTCGATTAATAGTGGTAGTATGGCTGCCTTTATTGGTTTAGTACTGGTAGTTCTTGCTATGATAATCATTTATGGTACGTTTGGTGCAATTGCAAATATTGCCTTACTTTTTAATATTATGATGATTATAGTGGCTTTATCTTTGGTTGGCGCTAATTTAACTTTGCCAGGAATTGCAGGCATAGTCTTAACAATTGGTATGGCAGTTGATTCTAATGTTTTAATTTTTGAAAGAATTAAGGAAGAAATTCGTAACAATAAATCGGTAGTTGTTGCTATTGATCAAGGCTTTAGACAGGCCTATCGAACAATTATCGACTCTAATATTACAACTTTAATTGTAGCTTTCTTTTTATTCTCATTTGGTAGTGGCCCAGTTAAAGGCTTTGCTGTAACTTTGAGTTTTGGCATATTATCTTCAATGTTTTCGGCAATTATTCTAACAAGATTAATGATTTCAATTTGGCTCAAGAAAAAGAGACCGCAAAAGCTTAATTTATTTTAGTTCACAAATTTTCTAAATAATAATCGATTGTTTCATATAATCTTTCTTCAAAGCTTTTAGAAACTTTAAAGTCCAGCTCTTTATTTGACTTTAAGTTGCTTATAGCATAGCGAAAATCATGGCCAAGCCTATCTTTAACAAATTTAATTTGGGTTTTATAAGAAGCTTTATCAATTTTTGGCTTTTTTTCATCAAGAATTTCACAAATTAAATTGGCAATTTCGATATTTCTAATTTCATTTTCGCCACCAAAAAGATAGGTTTCGCCAATTTTGCCTTTGGTCAAAGCCAAATCTATGCCATGGCAGTGATCTTTAACAAAAATCCAGTCACGAATATTTTTGCCATCACCGTAAATTGGAATATCATTGCCAGCTAAACAATTGCGAATAATGGTTGGGATTAATTTTTCAAAATGTTGATGAGGCCCGAAATTATTAGAGCAATTGGTGATAATGATTGGTAAATTATAAGTTTCACCCCAAGCGCGCACTAAATGGTCAGATGCTGCTTTTGAAGCAGAGTAGGGTGAATTTGGCTTATAGCGATTAGTTTCGCTAAATTTTGGTTCATTTTCATTTAACGAGCCAAAAACCTCATCAGTTGAGACATGCAAAAAACGAAAATCATTTTTTTTGCTTGAATCCAAATTATTAAAATAAGTCAAAGACGCTTGAAGTAGCGAAAAAGTGCCGTTGATATTAGTTTTTATAAAAACTTCAGGCCCAGCAATTGAATTATCAACATGACTTTCAGCGGCAAAATTAACTAACCAATCAATTTTGTGCTTTTTTAGCAAATCAAAAACCAAGCCAAAATCATTAATATCGCCTTTAACAAAATGATAATTTTTATAGTTTTGATGCTCAACAATTGGCTCTAAATTTTTTTGATTGGCAGCGTAAGTCAATTTATCAAGATTAACCACCTTGTTGCCTTTGATTATTTGCTCAATTGCGAAGTGGCTACCAATAAAACCACAACCACCAGTTACTAGGATGTTTTTCATGAATTATAGTTTAAAAGCTTTGTCAGATTTTATATATTCTTGTAAAGTTGGCAAATTTCTATCTTTGTCAGAAATTATTGGATCTTTTATCGGCCAATCAATTTTTAAGTCAATATCATCAAATTTGATGCCACCATCTCCTTCTTTTGAATATTTATTATCGACTTTATAAAGTACATTGGCAGGTTCATCACCTAGCACACAAAATCCATGAGCAAATCCAGCAGGAATAAAGAGCATTTTACCATTTTTAGCGCTTAGCTCAATGGCAAAATATTTGCCAAAAGTTGGCGAATTTAAGCGAATATCAACCGCCACATCCCAAATTGCACCACTGATACAACCAACCAATTTTGTTTGCGATGGGTTTTGTTGATAATGAAGCCCGCGAATTACATTGGGATAAGACAGCGAATGATTATCTTGAAAATAATTAATTGGCAAACCAAGCTCTAAAAACTTGTCTTTATTAAATCTCTCAGTAAAAAACCCACGATCATCGTGATACAGATCGAGGGTAATGGTTTTGAGGTCCAAGATTTGATTGTCTTGATTTTTCATTAATTTATAGAATTTGGTAAATTGCTAATATCAATCTGATATTGATCGTAACATACAGCTCTTCCTCCAAAAGACTCCTTTTGAAAAGTCAGGCCCTCGTTCAAATATTGTCCGTTATTTTCAGTTGATATGCCAAAATCAATATACAACATATCTTTGAATTCATGTTCAATTAAATGATTGATTACAAAATCGAGTGCTCCAATTTTTTGCCCTTCTTCGCTATTAGCCATATACTGGATATGAGCTACATTTTTTGAAACATATACTATGGCACCAGCTAGCATGTCTTGATTTTTATAAGAACAAAATAATTTAATTTGATTTGGAAAATTATTATATAGCCCGATCATTTCTTTTGCAGAATGAACTGATATAGCGCCGTGCTTTTTGAGTACTTGATTTTCTATTTCAAAGAACTTTTCGAAAGAATTTTGTGATGAAATTTTTAATTCATTATTTCTTGCTTTACTGATCCCGCATTTTCTTCCTTTACTTAAAGGGATTTTAATTTTTGGTATTATGGTAGTTGAGACGTCTCTACGAAATAACTCAGCCTTATATCTAAACAAGCAGTATAAATCTTCTTGTGCAGGATATTGGTGATAAATATATGGCGTTGGCTTATATATTAACTTGTTGATATTATTAATTTTCAAATAATTAATTAACTCTTCAAAAATTTGTAGCATTAGAGTTGTTTTCATATTTCTATCAACTATAAAGCCACCATATGTTAAGCCTTGATGGCTATATAAAATATTATCTTTGATATTTGCTGGAAGAAGAGCAATCAATTTATCATTTTCATAAAACATTAAGGAGTGATCTTGAAATCTATCTGAGTGATAATCCATGTAGCCTCTATTAAGAAGAAAAGTCGTGTTCTTGGAATTTTCAACAAAATTATTCCATGTTGAATTTAAAGAATATTCGTATTTTCTAATTTTCATCAAGATAATAATTCGCAATAACCAACTCCAGTTTGGCCCATTTTATTACCATTGTAAAAAAGGTAAGTTTTTCCAATGTTTGTTTTAATTATATTTGGATAACAAACCATTTCACTATCCCAGCCAATTGAAGATTTTTCAAAGCCATTTAAAAACTCTTTATTTTCAATCCACTCTATGCAATCTGAAGAGCTAAAGGTTTTAACCCCATAATTTTTATTTATAGTATCGTATGTGCAAAACATATTATACTTACCATTGTCACAATGAACAGTTGGCCTCCCAATTCTGTAAAAAAAATCATCATTAGAGACGATTTGTTTATTTTTTTTAAAGTCAAAATTATAACCATCTAAAGATTCTGTATAATATGTCGAATAGGATGGATAAGTTTTTTTATCAATTTCTTTCCATTCATTTCCTGCTGCATAAAAAACTTTATATATATCATCTTCCTTTATTACAGTATGAATTGCACCAATAAATTTCATCCAATCTTTTCTATCAAGAATAGGAGTCTGATATTTTCTTTTAAATGTTTTTAGATTATTGCTTATAGCTACTCCAGTAAAAGCATAAAATTTTATCTTTTCAACTTTTTGAAATCCAACATAGTACATTCTCCAATTTTCTCCATCAAAAATTACTGAACCTAAAATTACTCCATTGTCATCGAAGCAACCTATATCTCCAATTTCTAGAGCTGGCTCTTGATGAACATATTTTATTGTTGAAGGATTTGATGAACAAACATCAATAAATCCAATTCTAGATATTCCGCCTTCATCCCTAATTCCACCAAATATTCTTATAGTTTTATCATCCAAATTTACTGGGCAAGGAGTCATAAAAGAGTTATTCATCCAACTCCTTTCATTTTTCGGACAATATATAAGACCAATCTTTTTCCACATTACTTTTTGTTAACAAAATAATTTAAAGCTTCTACTTCTCTTCTTGCTGCTGGACTTCCTTTGTAAATCGAGTTTTCCTCGGTATTTTTGGTTACTACAGCACCCATCGCGATAAAATTGTCTTTAGCTATTTTTATATTATCGGCAACGCATGAATTAACTCCCATAAATGTATTTTCTCCAATTTCACAGAATCCAGAAATTACAACATGAGATGAAATAAAGCAGTTATCTTTAATTTTTGTTCTGTGTCCTATGTGATTACCGCTCCATAAGGTAACGTTATTACCAATCTCTACATTGCTCTGAATTGTGTTATTTTCAAAAATAAAGCAATTTTCACCAACTTTAGCATTTCTCCAGATAAAAGATTTTGAGCTAACATATGTTGCAATTTTATATCCTTTATTTTTAGCTTCTAAATATAATGATGCTCGAACTCGGTTTAGCTTGTCACTTGCGATAGCAACAAAAACATAATAATCTTCAATGCTATACTTTTTTTCTATTTCTTCAAAATTCTCTACAGGTAAAGAGCAAAAATTTTTTTTATCATTATATTTTTTGTGCACAGCAAAGCACTCTACCTTAAACTCTGAATCGTAAGTGAAATATTCGCATGCAATCTCCGCTGTTTCTCCGGCTCCTACAATTATTAGTTTTTTATTTTTTTGCATTGACATATCTTTTAAATTCTTCGTAATTTCTTATGTAGTCATCTTCATTATAATAATCATCAGTCAAAACCATCAAAACACAATCATCAGAAAAGTCATAAATCTCTCTCCAAACTATCTCTTCTATGTAAATACCTTTGCTAGGAGAGTCTAGCAATAAACATTCTTTGAAAATTCCATTTTCAATAACTAGCTTACAACTTCCATTAACTGCAACTAATAATTGTTTAAGTTTTTTGTGAGCGTGCATCCCCCTTCTTACATTACCACTTGACTTAAAAATATAGTAAACCCTTTTTATATCAAATGGTAAATTTTTTTTTTGTTCAATCGAAATAAGAGACCCTCTATCGTCGCCTTTTATATCAAAGTTTATAATTTTATACATTTTGCTTTGGATAATCTTTTTAAAATACTCTTTTTAAATTTTTTTATAAAGCTCTTTTTTTTTGTTGTGGCTTTTATTTCCAAGCTTTGGTTGCTGATGTTATTTTTTAAAACGGGATTGTTATTTGCTATTTTAAAAAAATCAGACATTTTAAAGTTGTGCTTTTTGTTCGCTAATAGACGCAATTTGTCGTCATTCATAATCTCCGTTAGAGTTTCATAGGCAAAGATGTAATAAGGAATGAAATTATTTTGTTTAAAAACCTTGTATGATTCTATGGCAATATAAAACTTAATTAATCTTTTATCTATATGCTCATTAGCATATCTAAAATCAGGAAATATTGATTTAAAATATTCTAGATTATTTATCTTTAAATAATTTCTCAAAACATCTCTATACTCAAATATCATTCTTGAACGCATCTCAAAACTTCCATTTTCTACTCCTATCTCGCTTAAATTATTGCATATTCTGTACTGCACTAATTTTTCTTCTAAGCAAAAAATTTCTTTTCTTTTTAAAAGTAGCCTTATCCAAATATCAAAGTCTTGCAATTGAAGAGAGGTATTTTTATATGGCAAAACAGACTCGAGACTACTTCTTCTAATTGTTACAGTACATGCATTTATAAAGTTGCCATTATAAAAAAAATAATTTAGAATTTTATTGCTAGATTCATATTTTTTGTTAAATAATTTTTCCGAAGGGTGTCTTATCGAATTGTTGTTTTCATCAATAGTCTCAATTTTTGAAAAAACTGCTGAATAATTCATATTGATATCTAGAAAGGAGCATTGTTTTTCAAGCTTATCTTCTTTCATTATGTCGTCCGATGCAATAAGAGAAATATATTTTGAATTTGAGATGCTAATTGCTTTATTAAGATTTGCTGATGGTCCAAGGTTTTCTTTATTTCGATATACTGTTATTTTATTGTTATTTTTTGAAAAACTAAGCGCAACATTATATGTATCATCTTGAGAAAAATCATCAATTATTATTATTTTGAAATCTTTTAATGTCTGATTTAATATGCTGTTAATTGTATGCCCTATATATTTTTCATGGTTATAAGCACTTATAATTACCGTGACTAGAGGATTGTTATTGCTATTTTTATTCATTTAAAACGACAAATGTTTAATTTACTCTTACCCATTCTTATTATAAGTGTTGAATTTAGACCTAAAAACCTTAAAAACTCTAATCCCAAAAATATAGAAAGAGAATTTTTGTTTATATATTTTTAATCCAAAAATGAAAAACCTGAAGGATTTAACGGTTGCATCATTTTTGTAATATTTTATGATTTTAATTAAGGGAAATTTTTCATTTCTGATTTTAATTAAGGGAAATTTTTCATTTCTGATTTTAATTAAGGGAAATTTTTCATTAAACAGTGTAAGACAAATTTGATAATGATTCTTTTTCTTAATATCACTCTTATTTTTTAAATCTACTCCAATTCTAGTGCAATTATCTTTAATTTGATTAATTAATTTTGTATTTTTGCTTATTATCACATCTTTCCATAAACTTAACAGATGATTTTCTTCAAAAAAGTTTTTGTTTACCACTCTTCTTTTTAATAAAGGAAAGTCCTGTTTAAAAAGAAAATATAATTTATCTGAATGAAGATAATTAATTGTTGTTATGTTAAATATTTTTTGCAAGTAAGTGTTAATATATCGTTGTGATAAGCTTGTTGATTGTGTAAGAATTTTTCTAATTTCTAGATATAAAGTGATATGGTTTTTTGCCATATATGTTGCTATATTTTCTCTGCTGAAGTAACATAACCCCTTTTTATTGTTTTTGTTCAGTAGGTATGATAGCCCTATTTCATATTTAAGAACAATTTGATCGTGATTTTGACACTTTTCAACTCCTAAAATAAAAGATTTAAAAATGTTGCTAGTGAATACTGATTTTCTTAAGGAAATAAAGTACGATCCAATATAGTATTTGTAGTCTTCTTCAAAATGATCGTAATCATCAGTTAGTCCCCAATAATCAACGTTAACTTTTTCCATATCAAAAAAAATCTTTTCCAAGCTTCTTACTAAATAACAAGAGTCATTTACTAGCAATAATTCATCTATCTCATCAAATTTACTTGGGTATTTTTTTTGAATTAGTTCAAAGCCTCTTTTATATGAGCCAAAGTCATATTCACCATGTTTACAAGAGATAATATCAAGACAATACTCTTTAATTTTTTTAAGTTCGTAATCACCAAGATTATTGTCTGAGACAAATATTATCTCACAATATTTTTTGAGTTCTTTAATATAATCAATTACATAATCGTCAATTATTTCATCTTTATCAAAATGGGCAAAAATAGCTAATCTTTTCAAGGTTTTTAAAAATTAATTTTAGGAACGAGTCTTGAATTTTTTGGTCTAGATGCTTTAAAAAGATATTCTTCGGAATTGATAGTGGTTATTTTTTTTGTTTTGGGGTTTTTGATATTATTTAAAATTTTTTTTGCAAAATCATACCACGACATATAATCTTCTTCAATACAGTGTAAAATTTTTCTAACCTGACTATTTTCTTGAGTCAGATTGTTTTCAGTCAATTTAAATATTAATTCTATGGTTTTTCTGGCAATAAATTTAGCTGAGGTTGGACTACCGATTTGATCATCAACTATTTTTAGCTCCTCTTTTTCTTGTGCAAGTTTTTTAATGGTATTTACAAAGTTTTTGCTGGTTGGGCGGTCATCATAAACCCAAGATGTTCTAATAATTAAATAATCGCAATCTAAGTTTATTATTGCTTTTTCGCCGGCAAGTTTTGTTTTGCCATAATGATTAATTGGGTTTAGATTTTTGGTGTTATCTGCGCTAAAAGGCTTATCTCCCGACCCGTCAAAAACATAATCAGTTGAATAGTGAATTAGTAAGATATTATTTTCTTTGCAAAAATTAGCAATTATAGCTACTGCTTGATGATTTATAATATCTGCTAATTCTTTTTCATCTTCAGCCTTGTCGACATTTGTATAAGCTACAGCGTTAATAATAATACTAGGTTTTTTATTAAGATTTTTTAAAAAATTTGTTAAATTTTTAAGATTAGAGAAGTCAACATCTTTGCTACCATAAGATTGTAATTCAAAATTATGATTTTTAGATATTTCACAACAAAGAGCATTGCCAACTTGCCCGCTTTTGCCAAAAACTAATATATTTTTACTATTTTGCTGTATCATTAGTTAATCATTACCCTCTTGGTTGACCATTTTTCTTAAAGGCTTTAAGTCCAACAAAATAAGCAAAAGATCCGCTTAAAGCGCCAAGATTATTAGCTAGATTATCCTTATTAAAAAACACCAAAGAATGTAGACTTAAAATTAAATATTTAAAACAAAATTTAAATGAAGATCTTTTTGCTCTAAACCAGCCTTTTCGAACTTTTTTCCAATAAAATTTGGACCAAGCATTAATATGCCAACTTTTTTTATAAACTGACCAAAAATTTGCAGTATTTTTTGAAGATTTTCCACCTGCATGATAAGCAAATGCATCAGAAATAATAATATTAAAAAAACCAAAATCATTTACTCTTTTGCAAATCTCATCGTCCTCGTAAAACATAAAAAAATTTTCATCAAAAAAACCTACTTTTTTCATTAAGTCCATTTTAAGAAACATGGCGCAACCGATAATAAAACGTACCTCATAACAGGTTTTGCTTAGCTTTTTGCGAAAATTATCTTTTGTGCCAAGTAAATCTTTTTGGATATCTTGAAGTTTTTGACCAATTTCAGATTGGTCTCTTATACAATTTTCTAAAACAACAGGGCCTGCAATTGCTGCTTTTGGATTATTATCTAATTGATTTATAACTTTTTCAATATCTTGATCGCTTATTAGAGCGTCAGGATTTAAAATCAGTGAATATTTGGTTTTAATATCCCTTAAGGCAACATTATTACCTCTTCCAAATCCAGCATTAACTTTATTGCTGATAATTTTAACTTGAGGAAAGCTTCTTGTGACAAAAGCTATTGTATTGTCACTGCTGGCATTATCAACAATCACAACATCATATTTTTTGCAATCAAAAGACTCTAAGCAATTTTTAATGATATGAGAGCTATTATAAGTTAAAATTATTATGGTTAGTTCTTTAGCCACTTTAAAAAATATTAAAATTTATTAATTATTTCACTCACTAAAGTAACCGAATCTTTGTTTAGATTTGGATAAATCGGCAAACTAATTATTTCTTGATGGATTTTTTCGGTGATTGGAAGTTTTAGATTTTTTATCTCACTATAAGCTTCTTGTTTATGTGGTGCAATAGGGTAGTGAATAACGGTTTGGATTTGATTTTGGGTTAAATAATTTTGTAATTCATCTCTTTTTTGACAGCGAATTGTGTAAAGATGCCAAACATGATTTTTTTCATCTTGGTGGGGGTAATTCGGCTTAATTATTTTATCATTATTAAGCAAATTATCATAAATTTTGGCGATTTCTCTTCTTTGCTGATTTTCTTCATCAAGATATTTCAATTTAACTGATAAAATGGCCGCCTGAATTTCGTCTAATCTCGAGTTAAAGCCTTGATATAGATTGTGGTATTTTTTTTCAGAGCCATAATTTCTTAGAATTCTAACAGTTTTTGCTAAATCTTTATCATTTGTTATTACTGCGCCGGCGTCACCCAATGCACCTAAGTTTTTTCCAGGATAAAAACTAAAGCCCGAAGCATCGCCTAAATTGCCAGTTTTTTTATTTTGATAAATCGCACCTTGTGCTTGTGCGCTGTCTTCGATAATTTTCAGATTATATTTTTTGGCCAACTCCCAAATTTTTGCCATATCACAAGCCCTACCATATAAATGCACTGGCATAATGGCTTTGGTTTTTTTGGTGATTTTGGCTTCAATTAAATCTGGATTGATGTTGTAAGTTGCAATATCTGGTTCGACTAAAATTGGTGTTAAATTAGCTTTGCTGATGGCCAAAATTGATGCGATGTAGGTATTTGCTTGCACTATCACCTCATCAAAATCTTGAAAAATGCCTAATTTTTTATAGCCCTCAAGAATTAAGATTAATGCATCAAGGCCATTAGCCACGCCGATGCAATGCTTAACTTCACAATAATTGGCAAACTCAGCCTCGAATTTTTCAACCTCTGATCCTAAAATATACCAGCCCGAGTCAACGACTTTAGTAATTGCTTCTTGCAACTCAGCTTTATATTTTTGATTGATTGTTTTGAGATCTAAAAACTGAATCATCTAATTAAATCCAAATACTTTCTATAAGCAGAGCCTTCCTTATATTTTTTTGATATTTCAATTAGTTTTTCTTTAGAAATAAAGCCTTTTCTGTAGGCAATTTCTTCAAGGCAGGCAATTTTTAGACCTTGGCGCTTTTCAATGGTTTGAATAAAATGTGCTGAGTCAAGAAGTGAGTCTGGCGTTCCAGCATCAAGCCAAGCAAATCCTCTTTTGAAAGTGATAACCCCTAATTTATCTCTTTTAAGATAAACATTGTTAATATCAGTTATTTCTAATTCTCCTCTAGCTGAAGGTTTCAGATTTTTTGCAATTTCAATCACATTATTGGAGTAAATATAAAGTCCAGTAACTGCCCAATTTGATTTGGGTTTTTTTGGTTTTTCTTCAATGCTAATGGCTTTTTCTTGATTTTCATTGTTAAATTCAACTACGCCATATCTTTCAGGATCTGAAACATGATAGGCGAAAATAAAAGCATCAATTTCTTTTTTATTCATCAATTCAAACTTGCCTTGCATTGAATCAACGCCAACTTCAGAGCCGTAAAAAATATTATCGCCTAAAACCAAGCAAACATCACTTTTGCCGATGAATTTTTCACCAATTATAAATGCATCGGCAATTCCTTTTGGCTCGTCTTGCACGGCGTAGCTTAGTCTAATGCCAAGATCGCGACCATTGCCAAGAAATTTTTTGATATTTATCAAATCATCAGATTTGGCAATAATCAAAATCTGCCTAATGCCAATACTCATCAATGTTGCCAATGGGTAGCAAATCATTGGTTTATCGTAAACTGGTAAAAGTTGTTTACTCATTACATTGGTTAGTGGCGCCAGTCTAGTACCAGAACCACCAGCAAGAATTATTCCTTTCATAAATCAATTTTTATTCCATAATAAAAGTTCTAGTGCTTTTGTCTTCAAAATCTTCGACTGTTAATTCAGTTTCGTTGCCAAGTGAGTTCATTTCTAAAACTTTTACTTGGTGATAGTCGCCTGAATTAACGTCAAGATATTCAATAACCAAACCTTCGCGAACTAAGTTTCCTGGGCCAATTTCAACTGGTTCGTCATTTTCAAAATCATAACCATCCCACGCAAGAGAGGTTTTGCTAAAAAAAAATAAAGAAATGAAAATAAAAATTAAAAATCTTTTTTTCATAGTTGACTTTTTGAGTGGGTTTATATTTGATTTAGCATATAATCTAATTTTAGCCAAAAACCAAATCGATTTGAGATTCTTGTTAAATTGTCTAAATGTCAATTAATTTGGCCAAGATTGCAAGCTATTTTGATCGATTATATCTTTTATTCTTCTTTTTTGTTTTCGGGGCGTAGCGCAGTCTGGCTAGCGCATCTGGTTTGGGACCAGAGGGTCGGGAGTTCAAATCTCTCCGCCCCGACCACTTTCGTAAGTATATTTAATCAAAAAAACCTATTAATACCTTTTTGCAGGCACCAAAAATACATGGCTTAAATTGTGCGGGTTAAAAATCGCTCAATCTTCTGATTTCTTTAATATCAAATCTGGCACCAAATTTTTGAATTATAGTTGCTGCTAACATATTTCCAAAATCAGCTGCTTCTTCAATAGAATCCCCTTTTATAATTTTGAATAGGAATCCAGCAGCAAAAGCGTCACCAGCGCCAGTTGTATCAACAAGATTTACTATGTGACAAGCTGGTTTTTTAGTTATTATGCCATTTTTAACTACTGTGCAACCATTTTCGCTCCTAGTAATAATGGCTGTAAGCTTGGGATATTGATTAAAAAATGTTAATGCGCTTTTGTCGCTATATTCTTTATTGTTTGAGAGTGATAAAAATTCAGATTCATTGGTAAATAATATCTCTAGATCGTTTTTAATTAGATTTGAGAAATCTGCCTTATTGCGATCTACGCAAAATGAGTCGGAGGTTGAAAAGGCAATTTTAACCGAATGTTTTTTGGCATATCTAATGGCTTTTTTGAGTGCGTGAATAGTTTCAACCTTGTCCCAAAGATAGCCTTCAAGATAAAGAATTTTAGCATTTTCAAAATACTCTTGATCAATATCATTATCGTCAATATATGGGGCACAGCCAAGATAGGTACACATTGTCCTTTGCGCATCTGGAGTTACTAAAATAAAAGATTTTGCGGTAGGATCTTGATGGTAATTATTACCTAAGAATTTGGCATTGGTATTTCTGATTTTTCTAACAAATTCATTACCAAATTTATCATTACATACTTTTCCAAGAAAGCCGCAATCAATTCCAAGTTGTGAAATTGCAGTTATAGTGTTGGCTGCTGAGCCACCACAGTCTATTTTAGTAGAGCCAATTTGTGCCAAATTTCTAGCCATTTCTTCATTGATCAAAGACATAGAGCCTTTGCTTAAATTTTTTTGTTTTAAAAAATCATCATCAATTTGCGATAAAACATCCATGATAGCGTTACCAATAGCGATTATTTCCATGATTTAAATTAGATTTATTTTAAAGAATTTTTTCTTACCAACTTGTAAGTTAAAAGTTTTTGGCTGATTAAAAGACAAATTAATATCTAAAATTAAGGCGTCATCAATTTTTACAGCATTGCCTTGAATTAATTTTTTGGCTTGAGAAAGTGATTCGCAAGCTTCACAAGCTTGAATTATTTCAGTTAGTTTTTTACCATTTTCAATTTTGATTTCTTTTAAGACAAATTGATCACTGCTTTTATTGATAAAAATTTCTCGAGCTTTTTGTAAAGAATTGTTGGCTTCATCTAAGCCGTGACAAATTTTAGTAGTTTCAAAGGCTAAAATTTCTTTGGCCTTGTTGATTTCTTGATCTTTTAATTTTGACAATTCATCAATTTTTGCCAGATCTAAATCGGTGAATAATTTTAGAAATTTTACAACATCCTTGTCGTCAATATTTCGAAAATATTGAAAATAAGCAAAAGGTTCGAGCATATTTTTATCAAGCCAAATAGCTCCATCTGCTGATTTGCCCATTTTCTGCCCGTTTGCTAGGGTTAAAAGTGGGGTAGTGAGGCCAAAAACTTCTCTTAAATTACTCTTGTCGTTTTTTTCAAAATTAATTTTTCGAGTTAACTCAACTCCATTTACAATATTACCCCATTGATCTGAGCCACCAATTTGTAAAATGCAGTTATGAGACTGGTTTAATTGATAAAAATCATAGGCTTGCAAAATCATATAGTTAAACTCAAGAAACGATAGATTTTGTTCGCGATCAATGCGTAGCTTAACTGAATCAAAGCTAAGCATACGATTTATTGAAAAGTGGCGACCAACTTGGCGTAAAAAATCTATATAGTTTAGCTGACTTAGCCAGTCATTATTATTAACAATTAATGCTTTATTTGCTGAATTGAAATTTAAAAAATTTTCTAAGGTTTTTTGAATACCATTCAAGTTTTGTTGAATTTGTTTGTCGTCAAGAATTTGGCGCGCTGAATCTTTACCGGAAGGATCACCAATTTTGGTTGTACCCCCACCAAGTAAAATAATTGGCTGATGATTATGTTTTTGAAGTAATCTTAGAATCATTATTTGAATAAGGCTACCTGCGTGAAGTGATTGAGCTGTACAGTCAAAGCCAATATAGGTCTTAATTTTTTGCTTACAAAAAATATCATCTAAAATTTCTGGGTGAGTGCAATTGGCGTAAAAACCTCTTTGATAAAATTCGTTTAAGAAGCTTGACTTGAAATTCATATTAATTATTTAAGGTTAATTTTAAAATATTTTAGAATATCCAATTAAAATTTACAAAAAATGAATATTCAAGAAAAACAAGTTCTAACATCTTCTTGGTTTGTAAATTTGCGTGATAAAATTTGCCAAGAATTTGAAAAAATTGAAAATGAATATTTAAAATCAGATCAACAACCATTGAAACCACAAATTCAATCGCCTAAATTTCAGCGTAAAAACTGGCAAAGAAATCAAGATGGTCAAGATGGTGGTTATGGTGAAATGTCTTTGATGAATGGCAATGTTTTTGAAAAAGTTGGTGTTAATTTCTCAAAAGTTTATGGCGAATTTAGTGAAGAATTTCGTAAACAAATACCTGGCGCTGATCAAGATCCTAGATTTTGGGCAAGCGGCATTTCGTTAGTGGCGCATATGAGTTCGCCCTTGGTGCCAGCGGTTCATATGAATACAAGATTTATTTGTACTACTAAAAGCTGGTTTGGCGGTGGGGCTGATTTGAACCCTATTTATGAAGATGAAAATGATACTAAAAATTTCCACCAAGCTTTTAAAGGTGCCTGCGATAAATATGATGAAAATTATTATCAAAAGTTCAAAAAATGGTGTGATGAATATTTTTTTATAAAGCATCGCAATTGTTCTCGAGGGGTTGGTGGTATATTTTATGATTATCTAGATAGCGGTAATTTTAATGATGATTTTAATTTTACTAAAGATGTTGGTTTGGCTTTTTTAGGTATTTTTCCGCAAATTGTGCGCCAAAATATGTTCAAAAAATGGGGTGATGAGCAAAGGGAATTTCAGTTTCAAAAAAGAGGTTTGTATGCAGAGTTTAATTTGATTTATGATCGTGGTACTAAATTTGGACTGATGACCGGCGGTAATAGTGAGGCGATACTGATGTCACTTCCACCCATAGCCAAATGGCTCTAATTTAATACTTATAAAATTATCTTTTTTGGTAATTTTGTCGCTATTAAAATCCACCTACATCAATGTAGGCTAAGATTTTAATAGCTAAAAATTCCTCAAAAAATCTTATTTTTCTAAGCATTAAATGCAAAAAATAACGCTAAGAAATTTTTTGTAAAATTGAATTTACTGTGATCAATTGCTAAATAGCATTTAGTTTGTTTAAAAATTATAATAAAAAATAATGTTAAGAGATCGTTTTTTTAGTAAAAAACAAACTGAGTTAACAATTGCACAAATTATAAAAATTACTAATTGTAAAGTTAGTAATGAAGTTGATTTGAGTAAGATGGTTAAAAATGTTGCAACCCTAAAAAATGCTGACAAGGATGATTTATCATTTATTAATGCTGGTCAATATTTAGAAAATTTTACTATTTCAAATGCAGGTTTTTGCTTTGCTCAAGCTAAATTTAAAGAAAAAGCACCAGCTGAAATGATTATTTTGGAGCATGAAAATCCTTATTTTGCTTATTCGCAAATTGTTGCTGAATTTTATCAAGAAAATATCTCAGATTTTGGTGAAAAGTTAATTCATAAAACTGCAAAAATTGGTAAAAATTGTAAAATCGCACCAAATGCCTACATTGGTAAAAATGTTGAAATTGGTGAAAATTGTGTAATTGGACCAAACTCATCAATTCTTGATGGTTGCGTCATAGGTGACAATTGTATGATTAATGCCAATGTTGTAATTTCATTTTGTGTAATGAAAAGTGGTTGTATAATTCATAATGGCGCTAAAATCGGCCAAGATGGTTTTGGTTTTGCTCATGACAAAGGTGTCAATCACAAAATTATACAAATCGGTATTGTTGAAATTGGCAATGATGTTGAAATTGGTGCTAATTGTTGTATTGACCGTGGAGCTATTGAAAATACAATAATTTGCGATGGTGTGAAAATTGATAATCTTAATCAAATTGCTCATAACGTGGTTATTGGTCAAGGAACTGTGATGGCTGGTTGTGGAGCAATTGCGGGCAGCGCTGAAATTGGCAAGTTTGTCCAAATCGGCGGTAGCGTTGGAATTGGTGGACATATTAAAATCGGTGACGGGGCTAAAATTGCGGGTATGAGTGGTGTAATGCGAGATGTAGAGCCAATGCAAGTTGTAGGTGGGGCTCCAGCATTACCAATTAGGCTTTGGCATAAATTAAATGCCAAATTAATTAAAATGGCAAATTCTTAAATTTTTAATAAATGATTACAAACTTTAAAAATGAGAAGATTGTAGCCTGTTTAGATATGGGATCTTCTAAAGTAGTTTGTATGATTGCGGCCATTAAGGGTGAAGCAATTGAAATTATTGGTCATGGTGTAAAAGAGTCCAAGGGCATTGTGGGTAGTGCTATCACTGATATGAGACAAGCTCAAAAATCAATAATTAATGCAGTGTCACAAGCCGAAAAGATGGCGGGAATTAATATTGATGAAGTTTTGGTTGGTATTTCGGCAATTCAAACTATTTCAAATCATAGAGAAGTAAGAACCAAAATATCTTCTGATAGTGTCAGAAGATGTGATGTAATTAGTCTTACTGAAAAAATCAGAGCTGAATATAAAAAAAGAAATCGTGAAATTATACATTTAATTCCCATGCAATACAGCATTGATGGTTCTTACCCTGTGGATAATCCGATGCATATGGTGGGTAATATAATTACTTCAAAATTTCATGTAATTTCTATTCCAAAGTTAATCATACAAAATATTGAAAACTGTCTAAAAAAATGTCAAATCTCGGTAAGTAGTTATATTGTAGATTGCTATGCCTCATCATTATCCTGCTTGGATGAAGATGAAAAATCTCTAAGAACCTTACTAATTGATATTGGCAGTCACTTTACTTCTTTTTGCCTATATAATGATGAGAAAATAATTTATACAAATGCTGTTAAATATGGTGGTTTTAATGTCACTAAAGATATATCAATGATTTTAAATATTGATGTTAATGAAGCTGAAAAAGTAAAAAATCTTAATTCTTCTTTGATTGTAAGTAATATAGAAAGGCGAGAACTCATTAGAATGGTTCATGGAAGTCTAAATGGTGAAGTTATAAACATAACCAGAGAAGAATTTCGTGACATTATGCAGGCTAGGTTAGAGGAAATTTTTTTAGGAGTAAAAGATGTTTTACTAAAATCTTCAATTAAAATTGATATGATAAATAATATTGTCATCACTGGTGGAGCTACGACTACGATTGGGATTGATAAAGTGGTTGCGGATATTTTTTATAAAAATGTTCGTGTCGGCTATCCGAAAAATATTAAAACCAAGTTCCCAGATGTTTTTAATAACGCTAATAGCTGTTCTTTAGGTATGATTGAATTTTTGCGACAAATTTACGTAAAAGAATCTAATAAAAGGCTAACAGATACTCAGTCAAATTGGTTAAAAAGGGTTTTAGAAAAAATTTTAAGTTAATTAATTTATGCGATTTTTTAGCTATTTTTTATTAATAATTTTTTTTAGTAAAAATTCTTTGGCAATAGCTTTTGATGATCAAATTCCTCCTAAAGAAATAGCAAAAAACATTGATAATCCAAGATTATTGGGTAGTGATCAGTTAAAGTTTTTTGGTTTTAAAATCTATGATATAGCTCTTTGGAGTCAATCAGAAGAATTTTCTTATAATCAAAAATTTGCAATTAGCATTAAATATAATAAATTTTTTGGAAAGGATGATTTGATTGATAGGTCAATTGTGGAAATTCGTAAAAACTATAAAATTTCAGACCAAAAAGAAAAAGACTATAAAAAAGATATGCTGCGAGTTTTTAATGATGTTTTTAAAGGAGACACTAAAACTGTAGTTTATTTTCCTCATGGTGTTTTAAGATTTTATCATAATTCGCAATTTAACGGTAAGATAGAAGATAAGGAATTTGCTCGTGAATTTGTTGATATTTGGTTGCACTACAACTCATCATATCCAAAAATAACCATGAATTTATTAGGTAAGAAAAATTAATCTTTATGCAAAAATTACAAAAAATATATGAAGGCAAGGCTAAAATAATTTATAGCACTGATGATCCAGATCAACTTATCCAATATTTTAAAGATGATGCTACTGCTTTTAACGCTCAAAAAAAAGCTGTGATCGAAAATAAGGGGATTTTGAATAACAAAATATCAGAGATTTTAATGGGTAAAATTATTCAAGCCAATATTCCTTGTCACTTTATAAAAAAAATTAATGATCGAGAGCAGCTGATTAAAAAATTAAAGATTATTCCCCTTGAGGTAATTATTCGCAATATTGCAGCTGGTTCAATGGCAAAAAGATTAGGTCTTGAGGAGGGTCAGGGTTTACTAAGTCCAATTTTTGAAATTTGCTATAAAAAGGATGAGTTGGGAGATCCCCTCATTAATGATGATCATGCTATTAAAGTTTTAAAAATAATTAATGAGCAAAAATTGACACAAATCAAAAATTACGCTTTTAAAATTAATCAAATTTTAATTGAAAGTTTTTTAAGGGCTGGTTTGGATTTGGTTGACTTTAAAATAGAATTTGGCCTTGATAAAAATGATAAAATTCACCTCGCTGATGAAATTAGCCCAGATAGTTGTCGTTTATGGGATGTTAAAACTAGGCAAAAATTTGATAAGGATATTTTTCGTCGTGATTTGGGAGATTTAGTGGCTGGTTATCAAGAAGTTTTAAAAAGAATTTCATCATGAAAAAAATTAATTGTTTAGAAGTTTTTGGCTTTGAATGTGACTTTGAAGTTAGTACTTTTGAGGAAAAATCAACTTTTGTTCCTAAAATTGATCAAAATTATTTTTTTGATGAAGTTACAACTAAAGCTATTCTAGCTGGTTTTGTTTTTAATCAGCGAGTTTTGGTGCAAGGTATGCATGGTACTGGTAAGTCAACTCATATTGAGCAAATTGCTGCTAGATTGAATTGGCCATGTTTGCGCGTTAATTTTGATTCACAAATTACCCGCCTTGATCTAGTGGGTAAGGATATTATTAAAATCAAAGATGGTAAGCAAATTACTGAATTTAAAGAAGGAATTTTACCTTTTGCTATTAATAACGGCTTAGCTTTGGTTTTTGATGAATATGACGCGATTCGCAGTGACGTTGCTTTTATAATTCAAAGATTATTAGAAGAAGAGGGTAAATTTGCACTTTTAGAAGAAAACGAAGTTTTAACCCCGCATAAAAATTTTCGTCTTTTCGCTACTTCAAATACTTTGGGGGACGGCGATGATATGGGAATTTATCATGGGGCAAATTTGATTAATCAAGCGCAGATGGATCGTTGGAATATTTTGGCGAACCTAAATTATCTTGAGCCAGAGCGCGAAATAATAATTTTACAAAAGAAATTACCAAATTTAGCAAAAAATGATAAAAATTTAGCTAAAAATATGGTGCAAATGGCTAATTTTACCAGAGAGGCGTTCAAAAATAATGACTTAACAAGTCTCATTTCCATGAGAACATTGCTGTCGTGGGGTAAGAATATCGAAATTTTTAACAATATTAGGCAGGCTTTTAAGCTATCCTTTTATAATAAAGTTAGCCATGATGAAAAGATCGTGGTAAGCGAGCTTTTTCAAAGGGTTTTTGGCGATGATATTGCTTAATCTCAAAATCTACCCACTAAATGTATTGCAATATTTTTGATTTGGCTTACTTATCTCTAATTTTGTCTAAAAACCCCAGTTTGTCTTAAAAAAACTAATTGATATGGGTCTTGACATTGAAGAAAAGCCTCATGAAATATGGATATATTACATTCGTTTTTCTTAAATTTTATCTCAAAAATATTTTGAATATTGGTTATCTAAAAATCGGATTTGGTATTATAACATTTCTAAAAATTCAATTCTCACTTACTTTTGTCTTTATGTTTTTATTTTTTAGTTTTAAAGCTTGAAATATCAGGGGTATTACTTCGCTTTAAAACTAAATCTAAAAACAAAAATACTTCCTAAGTGAGAATTTAATTTATAGAAATGGTATTATTTCTAAGTGCCAAATCTCTTAAAATCTTTGAATTTTGATCTCATTTCTTAAATCGAATTGGTGTTAAAAAGTTTATGATACGTAATTGCAAAAAGAAAATTTCACAAAAAATATCAGCTTTTACAATGACAGAGCTTGCTGTAACTTGTGCAGTGATTGCGGTTGTTGCTGTTGCTGTTATCAAGACTCAAACAATAGTTCAAAAAGCTGATTTAGTTGCTCAATCATGGACAGCTCAATATAAAACTAAAGCAGCAGATGTTATTACTGTTCCAATTCCTCAAAATGGTTTAAGATTATGGCTCGATGCTTCTTCTGACAAGGCTTTTGATTCCAAGCCACAAAATGGTCAAACCGTTGAGATTTGGAAGGATTTATCAGAAAATGGCAATAATGCTACCCAAACGCAATATTCAAGTCAAAGGCCTCTCTACATCCAAAACGGATTAAACAGTTTACCGACTCTTGAATTCGATGGAGTTGATGATAATTTGTTATTTGATGGATCATACATGGCTCAAAATAGCTATTCATTTTTTATGGTCATGAAAGGTACAAGGCCGACTAATCAGTATAATTTTGCGGTTGGTAAGACTGGGTGTTCCACGGGACAATGTTTAGTTATGGGATTTTGGACGGGAGGGAGTGCATTACACTCGCATTGGCATAATAATACATATATTTCTCTCGGATCTCTATACTCTACTAAATTAATTCATTCTGTAACATTTGATAAATCTAGTGGTTTTAGAATCTTTAAAATTAATGGAGGTAATTTGGGAACAAAATCTGGTTCGACTTATGCTATAAGTTCTTTTTCGAGTGCAAAATTAGGATCTGTTAATTCATTTAGATTTAAGGGTCAAATCTCTGAAGTTATAGCTTATGATAGGGCTTTAACAACTCAAGAGACTCAGGAAGTTGAATCATATCTAGCAGAGAAATACAATATAGTAATTAATTAATTTTTATAAAACTAAAATAGCATTAATTGCGGATGGTAAAATTTCAAAAACATAACAGTAAAGACCTTTATTGTAACCAATGAATTTTGGTAATTCGAGCGTGATTTTGATTTTTAAATTAAAAAAAATCAATTTACGCTAAATTATTAAATTGGCAATCATTTTTTTCTTTCGTCCAAAAAGATAAAGCCAGATGGCTAAATAAATGTACCATTAAAGATGAAGCTTGGCATTGCTTAGCTTTTATAAATTTGTGACCAGCTTTTTGTATATTTCTAATGTATTTTCGCACATCTTTTTATTGCTAAAGTTTTCTTCAATGTTTTTGCGAGCTGTTAAGCCTATTTTTTCTAGATCTTTTGAGTTCAAATTAAGAAGTTTGCTAACCGCTATTTGTAGCTGTTGTAAATTACTAACCTCGACAATAAAGCCAGTTTTACCGTCAATAATTGTTTCTAAAAAGCCACCAATGTTAGTAGCAATAACTGGTTTTTGACAAGCTCCTGCTTCAATTGGAATTCGGCCAAAAGCTTCTGGCCTAATGCTTGGCGCTACTACAAAATCGCAAATTTTATAGCCAGCCGGCATATCCGAACAATTTTCAACTATTTTAATTTTATTTGATAATCTAAGATCTTTTATTTTTTTTATTAATCTTTGTTGATAATCTTCATGGCCATGGTTCGATCCGGCCATTATACATAAAAAATCTTCTCTGATATTTGCTAAAGCTTCGATAAGAAACTCATGCCCTTTCCATGAAGTAAAACGTGCTGGCATAAAAATTATTTTTCTTTTTTCATTTTTGATCTGCCATTTTTGCTTTAAATCATCACATCTTTTTTTGGTAATTTTTTTTAGATTAAAGCTATCAAGATCTACACCACGAGAAATTACTTTAAAATTGTCATCGTTAAGTAAAGTGAATTTTTTTGGGTAATTTTGGCTAAGATAATCCTTAATATAATTTGAAACGGCTATTACAAAATCTCCTTTTAACATAAATTGATTATACAATTTTTTAATCAAAGAATTTTTGCCAAAAATAAAATTCGTGGAGTAGGTGCCATGAACAGTAGAAATAAGTTTTGTTTTAGTTTTTTTGCAAGCAAAAAATGCGCTTATCATCGGTGCCCGAGAGCGAACATGAATAATATCAATTTGATATTTTTTGATTATTTTTTGAAGATTTTTGATATTTGTATAGATTTTGAATGGATTTTTGCTTTTAACATCAAATCTAATATGAGTTATGTTGTTTTTTTTTAATAAATTCAACATTTTACCACCTGAAGATATAACAATTGGTCTAAAATTATGCTCTTTTAAGAAGATGCTAATATCAATTACACCTCTTTCAACGCCACCGCTATTAAGTGATGGAATAATTTGTGCAATGGTTGGTTGTTTTTGTTTCTTGCTCAATGTTAACTGATTATTTAATTATTTTTTTGGATTGGCTTTATATCAATTATATTAATTTTAATTTCACAAATTAACATAATTACATATATTATAATATATAGATAAGTCAATTAAGATTCAGGCTTTTATAAGGCAAATTTTGGCTATAAATTCAAGTTAAAACCTTAAATTATATCCAATACTCCTGCGGCTTTAACTTAAATTTCTATCTCAAAATTTTTTCATATAAAATGTCTGAATCTTAATTGACTTATCTATATTAAAATTACATAAAAAGACCTCTCACAAATCAACGAATTTTAGTAATTTTACTTACAAATATTTTTTTAATTTTTGTATGATTTGATTTTTTAAATTCACGTATATCTTAATACGCTAAAATTTAAAAAATAAAAATTCCTCAAAATTGGTTGATTTGTGAGAGGTCTTTAAAACAGGATAATTCATTTAGCTAACATTATTTAATGCTATATTTCAATTATTTATTCAAAAAAACTCTAAACCAATTTTTGGCAATAATATCAATTTTAATTACGTTGATATGGTTTAGTCGTGCTATAGCATTTATGCGATATATTACCGAGAATGGTATTGGTATTGGTAAGTTTTTTTACTTGTTTATATTAATTTTACCATGGCTGTTAATATTTATTATACCGGTTTCGATGTTTATTGCAGTGATCATGGTTTATAGTGGTATGATCAAAACTAACGAAATTACAATTCTTAAAAATTCTGGCCTTACTAAAATGCAAATTTCAAAGCCAATAATATTTTTGGCGATTTTGACCTCAATCTTTTGTTTTATAACTTCTTTTTACTTAATGCCAATGGCCAATAAAGAGATGAGATTGATGAGAATTGATTTTGCCAATAATTATGCAAGTTTAGCTTTTAATCCTAAAACTTTTGAAACCATTAATGACTTAACAATTTACATTAAAGATCGAGATCAAAATAATCAGCTTTATGGCATTATGCTTAATGATGATCGTTCTCAAAAATACTCTATTACTATTACCGCGCAAAAAGGAGAAATAATTGCTAATCAAAATGGTGTCTATCTTTTTATGGAAGATGGTACAGTGCAAAGATTTAACTATGAAAAAAATAATAGTGAGATATTAAATTTTGATAGCTATGTTTTTAACTTAACTAGGGATAAAGGCAAAGATAGCCAAGTTCAGTGGAAGGCCAAAGAAAGATATTTCCATGAACTAATAAATTATGAGGATGATTTAGATGAAAATAGGATTAAGAAAATTAGATCAGAAATTCATGAAAGATTAACCTATCCATTGCTGCCTATTGTATTATCAATGATTGCAACGGCAGCAATTTTATTTGGTGATTTTAGTCGAAGAGGTAATTTAAAAAATATAGTATTTGCTAGTTTATGTGGTATATTATTTATGGTGCTAAATATTGTTAGCTACGAATTAATCGAAAATTCAGCGAAATTTACACCATTTTTGTATATAAACCTTATAACTGCTCTATTTATTGCCCTTAAATATAGTAAAAATTAAGTAAAAGTGCTAATTGTTAATATTAAAAAAATTAATAAATATATTGCTCAAGATTTTTTGTGGCGCTTTTTACAAATTTTAGCAATATTTGCTTTATTGATGTTTTTTATTAATTTGCTTGATGCTTTGGATAAAGCTAGATCTTCCGAAGCTTCACTTATAATCGCCGTTAAGATGGCATTTTTACAAATCCCATCTTTTTTAAACGATATTGTTCCTTCTCTTATTTTAATTTCAGCAATCATAACTTTTGCTATTCTTTCTTCGCGTAGTGAAATAACAATAATTCGCATGAGTGGTTTTTCTTTGTGGCTAGTTTTGAAGCCAATGGCAATTACCGCTTTTGTATTAGGGGTTTTTTGGGTAGTGATTATTGGTCCAATTTCAATTTATATGACTAAATCCTTCAATAGTATTGAAAGACAATACATTAATAAAGAAATTCGTGAAGCTGTTGAACCAAAAAATGGTATTTGGCTTAGACAAGAAAATAAACAAGCTGCGGGTGAGGAAATAATAATTAATGCTAAAAAAGTTTATAAAGATAAAATCGAATTTAGTCATGTAAAAATTCTTTTTTTCAATAAAGAAGGTTCATTTTATCGCAAGATAGATAGCAAGGATATGATTCTTAAAGAAGGATTTTGGCTGATTAAAGATGCTATTATAAATGACGATAACAATATAAATCAGAATGCTGGTGATGTAACTATTATTACTGATCTTAAGCATGATTTTGTTAAGCAAAAAATTGTCAATAATTTTCAAAATGTTAAGCTTTTCTCAATTTTTGATTTGCCAAGCTTAATTTCAGACCTCGAAGCTTCAGGATTTTCTTCAAATAAATTCAAAGTTTATTTTTATAGCTTACTCAGTAAGCCATTTTTATTTGTGGCTATGACATTTACCGCTTGTTATTTTGGCCTTGGTCATATTCGTAATCGTAGAAATTCTTTAATGATTTTTTTAGGAATAATTTTTGGTTTGGTTATTTATGTTAGCTCAACGATTCTTGAAAGCCTTGGCTCTTCGGGCTTAATCCCAAATTTTGCTGCAACCTGGCTGGTGATAATTTTATGTTTATCCTTTGGAGTTTTGATGATTTACAACAAAGAATAGTTATCGACTTCCTCTAGCAGCAGTTCTACCATTAGAAGAAGCATGCTCATTTTCTATTTCATCAATCCTTCTCCTTTCTATTTCATCAATCCTTTTCCTTACAAAACCTGTTGGCGCCGAGCTTAAGGATGTTGTATGAGCTTCAATTGATGTATCATTAATATCTTGAGTATTTTCTCCCGTTGCAATTACTAAGTCTACTTGAACACCTGCTGTTACTGATGATAAATCTGATTTGCTGTGTGGATGTATAGTTTCTGTAGTTCCATCATTTGACAGAGAACTACTGGACATAATACTCAAAGCCACTTTATCTTTATTTCGATCATTAGTTAAAGCTATTAAATTTTCTTCTGGGTTATTATTGCTTGATCTTTGACTAACTGAACCCGTTTTGATATCATTTGGGCTTGTAAATCTTTTACTGTCATCTTCTGCACTACTTCTTGCTCCAGCTTTTCTGCACATAAATGCAGCAATCACAAATGTAGCAGCAATTAATACAACTCCGCCGCCAACAGTTCCTCCGACAATTGCGCCAGTATTTTCATTTGATAGGCTATCTTTTGAATCAGAATTTGGTTCTATAACATCACCTTTGGCATCAGGATTTTTGTCATTAACAGTATCAGGTTTAGGGGTTTCATCAATTTTGTTTGATGAAGTGCTAGTTATTTGATTTGTATCGTCAGCCTTATCTTGCTTAATAGTGGTTTCTTCAACCGCTTGATTAGCTTGACTTGTTCCTAAAGCTGAACTCTGAGCTGGAGTTCCTAAAAATTGGGTTTGAGAAGCTAGAGTTGTGAAAGTTTCAGTTTCTGAAGCTGAATTGTAAACTAAACTTTGAGTTGTAGTTCCTGAAACAGTAATTGTAGATTGTAAAGAAGTTTCTTTTTTAACTTCAGTTTCTGAAACAGTACTAGAAACTGGAGCTGAAGTTGTTCCTAAAGCTGAAATCTGAGCTGGAGTTCCTGAAAATTGAGTTTGAGGAGCTGGAGTTGCGAAAGTTTTAGTTTCTATATTAGCAGTTCCTGAAACAGTAATTGTATCTGATTTTGTTCCTTCTGCAGTACTAGCATCTGAAATAACATGCGAAACTGTAGCTGAAGTTGTTCCTATTTGTGATTGATTATCTTTACTTGTTACTAAATCTGAACTCTGAGCTGGAGTTGCTGAAACTTTAGTCGGAGCCGGAGTTCCTGAAACAGTAATTGTAGATTGTAAAGAAGTTTCTTTATCTGTTACTAATCCACTGCTAAATGTAGCAGAACTTTCCTTTAATTCATAGTCAGTAGCATTAGTTTGAGTAGTAGTATAATCATTTAAAATTGTATCTAAAACAGCAGTTGAAGTTCCATAAGGAGTTAGGGCTTGAGTTTGTGAACTCTCAGCTGGAGTTTCTGGAGCTGGGGTTAGTTGCATTGAAGAAAAATATTCAGCAACAGCAGTACTCATTTGCACTGCACTGCTATAGTTAGCTTCACTTTCTTTATATCCAACAGAAGTTCCAAATTCAGTAATATTTGATCCGCCAAAGGTTAGATTTATATATGTGAACTCTGGTTTTGAGGTAAAATATTTATTTATAACTTGAGTTATGCTAGAAGAAATTGAATCAATTGATAGTGCGCTAGAAGGTGGAGGAGTGTTTTCAATTCTTGGTAAACTAGTGGTTGAAAATCTGCTACTTAAAGTAATTTGATCAGCTTGAGTTGAAGATGTAGCTTCATTAATCAAAGACCTAGTTTGAGAATCACTAACTTGAGGTGAAGTGTTATCTATATTGCTGTAAGTACCGCTTGAACTTGCAGTAACTTCTTTTTTAGGTTCCAAAGTCCATTGAAACAATGAACTGGTAGTACCTTGCATTAAAGTTGAATTATTAAATGCCGAACTTGTTGTATCTTGATTAACTGGTGGCTGTGGAGGTGCGCATAATGGATTATCTGGCCTCACGTCACAAATTCCTCTAAGCGATTTACTAGCATCTTCAAAGAATTTTGCATGATTAACAAGCGTTTCTTGGCTATCTATAATTCCATCAACTGATTTAATATCAGTATTTGTACTCAGCAAATCTACCCCACCCCTATTATGACTTAAGGAAGTTGATGATCTTAGGCTGGAAGAAATTAGAGGGTTGTCTACACTAAGAGATTGACCAAATCCAGCTGATAGAATAACTCCTTTTAAAATATTTGAAGCGCTAAATAAATTAATAATTTTCATAATATTTAATTTTAGTTAATTAAAATATATTTTGGATCTTTGTTTTGATCCTCCTCCTTCATTTTATTGGTTTTTGTTGTTGTGATTAACGCTCTCTTGGAAGAGAATTTATACGAAATCCCTGCTCTGGATATATTATAATTTTTTGGTCGATAATAATTTGCCTCAAAATCTTTGGTGCCATATCTAGTAAGAATCTCATGACTTGCAAACAGATCAATATTTGGCAAAACTTCATATTTGATACCTAGGCCATAAACAAAGGTTTTGTATTTTATTTTATTATATTCGCTGTAATTAAACTGCGAATCTGTAAGGTTGATTAAATTCATGCCCGAGTTATAGACATTCATTTTACTTTGTATTGTAGTATAAATACCTAGCTTCTTATTTATATCATAGCCAATGTCAAAACCTGCACCATAGCTATATTTTAAGTTACGATTATTAGTAATTAAAAATACGGTACCTTGGTAATTAGGATCGCTATAATATTTATTAAAATTATTGCGATCGTATAAAACTTTAGGTGCTAAAAAAAAATTTTTAAAATTAAAAGCGTATTTGTACTCTAAGCCAAAACCAAACTTACTTTCTTTGCTAAAATGTTGTTTGGCTGGATTTCTAACTGTAATGATATCATTCGTTACCACATCAAAATTTGTTTTAATAGCACTTACCCCAAAATAATGACCTTGAGTTTTGGCATTTGAAGTAATTGCTAAAGATACGGATAGTATTGTAGATAGAAATGCTACTTTAAAAATTTCTCTCATAGGAATTTTTAACAATTTATGATTATTTTTATTAAACTCCTTTCAAAAAAGGCTGTTTTGTTCAAATTATGTCATAAAATGAAATAGTATGCAATAGTTTTTTTTAAAAATAAAAAAAAACTTGCCTAATTTTTTTAAAAATCAGTCAAAAGAATTTACAATTCTTAGATTTAATATGAGATTAATGTGCTATTTTAAGGTAGAAAAGTTGATGTTATACCAAAATTCATCTTTAATTAATACATTTGGATAAAGGATTTTTGATGATCAAATTTAAGAGAAAAACCTTGTGTATCAGGATATACACAAGGTTTTTATCTTAAAAAGACCCCTGCAAATCAACGAATTTTAGTAATTTTGTTGTTATTTTAATTTTTTAAATTTACGTATATCTTGATACGCTAAAATTTAAAAAATATAAAATGCCTAAAAATTCCTCAAAATTGGTTGATTTGCAGGGGTCTTTTAAATTTTAGACCAAAAAGACAAAGTCCAAATGTACCATTAAAGTTTAAATGGTATTATTCTTGGGTGTCGAATCTTAAAATGTTAAAAAAGAATTTTGAGAACTACATCGCAGATCTTTTTTAAATCGCTTCTAGAGATATTAAGTGGAGGCATGAGATAGATGCAATTATGTAGTGGGCGCAAGAAAACGCCATATTTAATGATTTCTTGACGCATTTTTAAAACCACTGACCAATCTTTTTTGAATTCAACTACGCCAATCATGCCAATTACTCTTACATCAATTACATCTTTTAAATCTCGACATTTTTCTAGCTCGTTTTTTATAAACTCTTCGTCTTTTTTAATTTTTTCTTCATAGTTTGATTTCTCAAAAATATCAAGAGAGGCGTTAGCCGAACTACAAGCCAATGGATTACCCATAAATGTTGGGCCGTGCATCAATGCTAAATCAAGCGATTCACCTAAAAAAGCTTGATATATTTCTTGAGAGGTGAGGGTGGCAGCTAAAGTCATTATGCCCCCAGTCAAGGCTTTGCCTACTACCAAAATATCTGGCTTAACTTTAGGTGAGTGAAGGTAAGCAAATTTTTTTCCAGTGCGATAAAAGCCAACTGCGCATTCATCAGCAATAAATAAAATATCATATTTTTTAGCAATTAAGAAAATTTGCTCAAAAATTTTAATATCACAAAATTTCATGCCGCCAGCACACTGAACTAAAGGCTCAATAAAAATTCCGGCAATGTGATTTTGATTATTTTTTAAGAATTCATCAAATTTATCCAAATCACTCTCATTTTTTGGTAAATCTAGTGAAAAATTATCAAGCAATAAATCTTTAAATTTTTGATGCATACCATTTGATAAATCAGCCAGTGACATAGCGCCAGTTGTGTCTCCGTGATAGGAATTTTTAAATGAAATGAATTTAGTTTTTTTCGGTTGTTTTAAATTTATATAATATTGCCATGCAATTTTCATGGCTACTTCGATGGCAGTGGAACCAGAATCAGAAAAAAAACAACGATCCATTTCGCTAAATTTACATAAGCGATATGCTAATTTATAGGTTTGATCATTAGCAAAACCTGCTAACATAATATGTGGTAATTTTTTAACTTGAGATTTAATGGCCTTTGTGAGGTGAGGGTGGTTATAGCCATGCGACACTGCCCACCAAGAAGAAAGGCCGTCAATTAAAGTGCGACCATCTTTTAAATAAATTTTGCTAGCGCGAGTTTTTTTTACAGCAAGTTGTGGTAGGTGGTTTTGCATTTGGGTGTAGGGAAGCCAAATATGATTTTGACCTTTTTTTAAGTTATTCATTTAGCTAATTCATTTTGCGCTAATTCAAACCAAAAACTATTAGAATGTTTTTGCTTAAGATTTAAAATTGCTAAATCTGCTAGGAATTTGACCCCGAGTTTTTGATAAATTTCGGCAAGTCGATAATAAGCTTCGGCTACTTGTCCAGTATTTGGGTAATCATTAATCACAGTTAAAAAATTATTGATAGCACCGCTAAAATTATTTTGTTGAGCTTGAAAGCGAGCTTTTTCCATATAAGACCCCGCAATATGCTCAATAATAAAAGGCAATTTTTCTTGTGCATCCAAACTATATTTTGAAACAGGAAAGCGATTAATTAAATTGCTAAACACATCGAGTGATTCTTGGGTAATATTTTGCGCGCGATGAATGTTTGGAATTTGATTATAATAGGCAATTCCTTTCATATAAAGCAAATAATCAACATACTCATTATTTGGATTCAAGCTAACAAAATTATCAATATTACTCACCATATCAATATAATCATCATTTTTGTAGCGCGCGTAAACCGCCATTACTTGTCCTTCAATACCCCACTCGGAAAAAGGGTAGTCATCGATAATTTTTTCAAATTTTTCAGCTGCTGTTTGATAATCTTTATCTTTTAATAATTCGTGAGCTTCAAGATAAAGTATTGCTGCACTCTCTTTTTTGTTTTTGTTGCAGGCAAAATTTAGCAAAAGAGCGACTACCACGAATAAAATTTTACTAATTTTTATCATTTCTGATTAATAAACTTAATTTGTGCCCATCAAGACCTTCACAATCTGCAATCGATGTTGCAGAAGATGAGACTTTAATAAAAGATTTTTGGTCGCAACTAATAATTGACATGCGTTTTAAAAAATCAAAAACAGATAAGCCACTAGCAAAACGAGCCGTTCCTTCGGTCGGCAAAGTATGACTTGGTCCAGCAATATAATCGCCAATTGCTTCTGGGGTAAAATTTCCTAAAAATATGGCACCTGCGTTTTTAATATTTTTTAACAAATTATCATTATTATCACTGATAATTTGCAAATGTTCAGGCGCGATTAAATTACTGATCAAATAGGCTTTCTCAATATCGTCAATCACAAAAATTGCTGAATTTTTTAATGAAGATTGAATAATTTGCTGTCGGGATAATTTTTTGCTCAAAATTTCAATTTGTTCAATAATTTCTTGAGCAAATTTTGTATCATTAGTAATAATAAAAGCTTTTGAATCTGGGCCATGCTCAAGTTGCGACAAGGCGTCAGCTGCTACCCAATTTGCTTTGGCAATTTTAGAATCAGCAATAATCGTTAAATCAGTGGGGCCAGCTATCATATCAATACCAACATCGCCGTAAACTATTTTTTTAGCCATAGCAACATAAGCGTTTCCTGGACCGACTATCTTATCAACTTTTTTAATAGATTTAGTTCCATAAGCTGCAGTCGCAATTGCCTGCGCCCCTCCAATTTTATAAATCTTGTCTATTTTACATATTTGGGCGGCGTATAAAATTGCAGGATTAATTTTGCCATTTTTACTTGGGCTAAAAAGAGTTAAATTTTTAACTCCTGCAACAATTGCTGGAATTGCTGACATCAAAACTGAACTTGGGTAAGATGCACTACCACCAGGGGCGTATATTGCTACAGACTCAATAGCTTGCCATTTATTACCTAAAGTAACTCCAACTTGATCTTGGTAAAGCAAATCTTTGGGCATTTGCTTTTGGTGATAATTAAAAATTCTTTGATAAGAAGTTTCTAAGGCTTGCTTTAAATCTTTATCTAGATTTATTGAGGCTTGCTCAATTTCTTCTTTTTTGACTAAAGTTTCAGAAATTTTACTAAAATTTGTTTGGTCAAATTTATTACAAAGATCTATTATAGCTTGATCGCCATTGTCTCTAACTTGAGTAATTATCTTTTGAACTGATTCAATGATAGGCTGACTATCTTGATTTTGTTTTTGTAAAAATAAATTTATCTCGCTTTGATAAATATCCTCTTGGTTATTTATTTTTGAAATCTGAAAAATTTTCATTGCCATATTACTTGATCGCCAACTTTGATTTCTAATTGTTTTGCAAGATTGGCGTTAATTTCTAAAACCTTATCAACTTTTTTTTGCGAAGAAATAATTGATAAAGAATGATTTTGCTGATTGTGAGCAATATTGATAATTTTATTATTTTTATCAATAAATATCATATCAAGATTGATTAAAGTATTTTTCATCCACATTGTTACTATTTTTTCATCCAAAAAAACAAAAAGCATGGCGTGATCTAATGGAAGTTTTGCTAAATTCATTAATCCATATTGCTGTTTTTGTGGTGTGTTGGCAATAACAGTTTTAAATTCAGCAATAACCTTATTTTGTGAATTTATAACTTGAGTTTTGTGTTTGTAATTTTCAAAATTACTGTTGAAGTTAGGTAATTCTTGAGCCACTAAATTATTAGCAATTAAAGTGACAGTCGCCACAATCAAAAAAGCAAATTTATATTTAATCATATCAATTTTTTACTTATCATCGAAAATTGTTTTGGCTAATAGTTTGAATTTTGACAATCCAGAAAGGCAAGTTAAAATAAAGTCAAAAATAATTGATATTAAAAGACAATCACAAACCATAGATTTTTTAGAAGATGTTGTAGTTGAAAGTGGCGATAATTCGTTAACTTCACAAAAAATGGTTGTTATTTTTGATGAAAATTCAGATTCTGGTTCGGCAATCAAAAAAGTTAATGCTTACGACGATGTAAAGATCTTTGCTAATGATTTTATAGCCACTTCTAATAAAGGCTATTATGATCCAAAAAAAGATATTTTTGTATTGCAAGAAAATGTTTTGGTTAATAATGGTATGTCGGTTGCTAGTGGTGAGCACTTTTTATATGATCTTAAAAACGAAAAAGGTATTTTTATTGGTCAAAAAAATGAGGTTGAAGTTGCTAAGGATAAATTACAAAAAGATGGTAGAGTGCAAATTATTATTAATGATGATTTAGAGGTATTAACTAATGAACAAAAGTAAAAAAACCTTAAAAGTCCAAAAAATTACTAAAAAATATGGCAAAAAAGATGTTATTCGTGGTGTAGATTTTACTATTCAGCAAGGTGAAGTTATTGGTTTGCTGGGGCCAAACGGTGCAGGTAAAACAACCTGTTTTTATATGATAGCTGGCTTGGTAAAAGTTACATCGGGCAAGATTTTAATTGATGATTTTGATATTACTTATCTTCCAATGTATCAAAGAGCTAAACTTGGTATTGGTTATTTACCTCAAGAGGCTTCTATTTTTCGCGGCATGAGTGTAGAAGATAATATTTACTCAATTCTTGAAATTTCAGAAAGTGATAAGAAAAAGCGCGATAAAAAACTTGAAAGCTTGCTCGATGAATTTTCAATTGAGCATATCAGAAAATCGCACGCCTTAGCGCTTTCAGGTGGTGAACGTAGAAGAGTTGAAATTGCTCGCGCTTTGGCCACAGACCCATTGTTTATCTTGCTTGATGAGCCTTTTGCGGGCGTTGATCCAATTGCTATTAACGATATTCGTCAAATGGTAATTCACCTTAAAGATCGCGGTATTGGTGTTTTAATAACTGACCATAATGTTCGCGAAACATTATCAATTGTTGATAAGGGTTACATTGTTTATGACGGTAAAATTCTAGCCTCGGGATCAAAAGATGAAATTATCAGCCACAAAGATGTTAAAAAAGTCTATCTAGGCGAGTCTTTTTCGATTTAGATTTTTTTATTTCTAGTTCCTATTAAGAATTAATTCAGGATTTTCTTTAAAAATAAGACGATCTCCTTCTTGACTGATTTTAAGTTTACCGGCTTTAATTTTACCAATTTTGCCTTCAGCTTCAACTTCTTCTAGAGTAACTTCGCTTTCATCTTTGTGAAAAGCTTTTTTAGCCTTTATTTGATAAATATCATTATCATTATACTTAATTTTGATTGAAGGATTAGTCATTACTTTTTCAGCAATAAAGTTTTTTTTATTTTCTTTATACTCATTAACCAATTTGACTGCCTTGCTTCGTTCTAAGCCAAATGAAATATAAAGAATGGCTATTGAAATTATGGCGACATAGCAAAATAGTTTAATCGACTTTTTTATTTTACTTTCTTTGGCAATTTTTTCTAAGGTAATTTTTGTGTTATCCATTTTTTTGATATTTTAAAGTAATTGATAATGAATCAACATCTGCAACCGCTCCAACTTTATCAATTTCTAAAGTGCAATTTACAATTCTTTGGTCTTTACTAAGTGATTTCATGATTTCGTTGGCCAGCTTTTCGATAAGTTTAAATTTATTATTTTTTATAATTGATTTGATATTTTGTACAATATGATCATAATCAATTGTATCAGCTAATTCATCACTTTCTAATGATTGGTGATTGTTAGTTTCAATAATTGCATTGATAATCAAATCACGATTAATAGTTTGCTCAAAATCATAAACGCCAATTATTGTTTGTACTCTTAAGTTTTTAATTTTTATTATCATCGAAGTTTTATAAAATTGTGAGTTGGTCAGTTATTGTTAAGAAAATCCAAGAAAATCAATATAAAAGCAAAATGTTTTTTATAATTTTGGCCATTGCTATTGTTTTGGCAATGATAATATGGTATTTTTTTGTTGAAAGAGTTGCCAAATACGACATTGAAATTAAGCCTTCAAATAATATAACTTTTAATAGTCAGATTCCGCAAGGATTTGAGCCGGTTGATTTATATAAAGAGTTTTATCCGCAAAAAAATAAGTTAAGTTTAATTTATTTTTATGCAACTTGGTGCGATGCTTGTCGCAAGAATTTTGAGATTATCAATGAAATTGCTCGTGAGTTTCAAAATACAAAATTAAATTTTCTTGCATTGGCTATAGATAAGGATTTAGATCCAGATTCTTTACAAAAACATTTACAACAGTATGACAATTTGTATTTTAAGCCAATTTATTTAAAATCGCGCGACGGTTTTGGTGAATTTGTGCATAGAAATAACATTAATTATAGAGGTCGTATTCCTTACTTGGCATTGATTGACAGTAATGGACAACTTGTGGTAAGTTTTAGTGGCATAAAAAGTCGCAAATATTTGCGAAAAAAAATAATTGAAAACCTCTATTTAAAATAAATGCGCCCATCAATTCAATTTTTTGATAGCTTATCACAAAAAAAACAAAATTTAGTAGCGATTGATCCAAATCATCTCAAATTTTATGTTTGTGGGCCTACAGTTTATGATCGTCCACACCTTGGAAATGCTCGCTCAGTAGTAGTTTATGACTTATTCTATCGTATTTTTAGAGTTTTTTTTGATAAATTAACTTACGTTAGAAATATTACTGATGTTGATGATAAAATTAATAATTCAGCTAAAGAGCAGGGTATTTCAATCACGCAACTAACCGCTAAAATTACCGAATTTTTTCATCAAGATACTGATGCGCTTAATGTTTTAAGGCCAGATTTCGAGCCAAAAGCCACTGAAAATATTGATGAAATGATCAAAATGATCGAAAATTTAATCAAAAAAGGTCATGCTTATGAAAATTCTGGTCATGTTTTATTTGATGTTAGTTCATTTAAAGATTACGGCTGTTTATCTAATCGCAATTTAGAAGAAATGATTGCTGGCGCTAGAATTGAAGTGGCAAATTACAAAAAAAATCCACTTGATTTTGTATTGTGGAAACCAGCTGACGATCAAGATGATCAATCTTCAAAATTCGCTAGTCCTTGGGGTATGGGTCGTCCAGGATGGCATATTGAGTGTTCAGCAATGAGCTCAAAATATTTAGGCGAGAACTTTGATATTCATGGTGGCGGTGCTGATTTACAATTTCCGCACCATGAAAATGAAATAGCTCAAAGCATCTGCGCTAACAACTCTCATAAATTTGCCAATTACTGGATTCATAATGGTTTTTTGACAGTAAATGGCGAAAAGATGAGTAAGTCGCTTAAAAATTTCATTACAGTTCGTGATTTACTAGATCAAGGAATTTCTGGCTCAGTAATTCGTTTATTATTTTTAACAACTCATTATCGAAAACCACTAGATTTTAATGATAAAGCGCTTGAAGACGCCAAAAAATCAATTGCCAAATTTTATGAAAATTTAAGTGATGATTTATTTTTAAATTATGATGAAGTTGAGCAGGTTTTTAAAAATCTAGATTTTAGCAATGATGAAGATTATTATTTAAAGCAGGCTATAAAATTTTTAGCTGATGATTGCAACGTTGCTAAAGTAATTGCCTTGCTGCATGAAGTTAGTAAAATATCTAAAAAAGATGCGAATGTTAAACGTCAATTAGCTCTGATCTTGTCATTTTTAGGCTTGTTTGACAAAGATTTATTGAAAAAACAAGCAAATCCAGTAAATCAAATTGATCAAAATTATATTGAACAACAAATTAATCTTCGTCTTGAAGCCAAAAAAAACAAGGATTACCAACTAGCCGATCAAATCCGACAAGATTTACTAAAAAAGGGAATCTTGCTTGAAGATGTTGCTGGTGGTAAAACTAATTTTACTTTTGTTAAATAAAATTTGTTCAACTAAATTTGATCAATATAATTGCTTATCACGTCCAATCCGCTTTGCCAAAAATTTTCATCTTTAATTGATAAGTCAAAAGGTTCTAGCATTTCTTTGTGATGTTTGGTACCTCCTAATTTAAGCATTGCTAGATATTTTTCTTCAAAATTGGTTATTTTACCAGATTTATAAATGCCGTAAAGTGAATTTACCAAGCAATCGCCAAAAGCATATGAATAAACATAAAAAGGCGAGTGGATAAAATGCGGAATATATGACCAAAAATATTTATATTCTTCATCATATTTAAAAATATCTCCTAGGCTTTCTTGTTGAACTTCCATCCAAAAATCACAGATTTTTTCTAGCGGGATTTCACCTTTTTTGCGCTCATCATGAATTTTTCTTTCAAATTCTAAAAAGGCGATTTGACGCACCACTGTGTTGATCATGTCCTCAACCTTATTAGCAATGATTAGTTTTTTCTTGTCTTGATCTTTTTCATTTTTAAGGATTTTTTGAAAGGTTAATTGCTCGCCAAAAACTGAAGCAGTTTCTGATAAGGTAAGTGGTGTTGAAGCCATCAAGTAACCTTGTGAAGCCGATAAATACTGATGAACGCCGTGACCCAATTCATGAGCTAAAGTCATCACATCTCTAACCTTGCCTTGGTAATTCATTAAAATATATGGATGAACCGACGGCACGCAAGGATGTGAAAAAGCACCACTATCTTTGCCTTTAACTACTTTGGCGTCGATCCAATTATTTTCAAAAAACTTTTCACCAATTTCAGCCATTGTGGTTGAAAACTCGCTGTAAGCTGATAAAACCAGACTTTTAGCATCTTCCCAAGATATTTTGGCATTTTCAGCAGTTGAAAGTGGCGCGTTGCGATCCCAATAATTAAGGTAAGTTTTGCCTAAAATTTGAGCCTTTTTTTGGTAATAACGATGCGAAATTTTTTGGTAATTTTCTTTAACTTTCTTAACCAAAAGTTCAACAATTTCATCTTCAATAAAATTATCTAAATTTCTTGATGAAATTGGTGATTTAAAGCCTCGCCAACTATCATTAATTGCTTTATCTTTGGCTAAAATATTAGTGATATAAGCAAATAATTTTGAGTTTTCGCCCAATGTTTTGCCAATAGCCTTGCTCGCATCTTTTCTAACTGTTTCATCATTATTTGACATTAAATCAAATATTTCTTGGCAAGAAAGAGTTTGCCTGCGATAATCGAATTTTAAATTATTTGAAGTTTCGTCAAATAAGCGAATAAAAGCATTTCTACCAGTGATTGATTTTTCAAGATTAAACTTTTCTAACTCTTCCGATAATTGATATTTTCTAAAGGCACGAATATCACGAATAAATGGCTGAAAATGCGCTAAATTTTTATCTTTTAGCAGAGAATTTAGTTGTTCTTCGTCAATTTTATTAATTTCTAAAGTAAAAAATAGCAATTTTGACTCAAATTCACTTAATTTCTCACTATTATTTTGAAAAAAAGCTAAATTTTTAGCATTTGAAGTATCTGAAGCGTAAATTAAATAAGAATAGCTGGCAATTTTACCAATTTGTTCAGAAATTTCCTCATATTGTTTAATCGCTAAAAATAATTCTTGAGCTGAAAGAGTTATAACTTTTTTACTATATTTTTTTGAGAAATCCTTGCTTTCTTGGCTAATTTTAGCCAAATCTTCACTAATTTTTTTATCTTCAATATTTCGATAAAAATCAGTTAAATTCCACTGTGGTATATTTTTAGAGTGGTTGTTTGACTTTTGAGCGATGTTTTTCATAAAAATTGTTAAAACTATAGTTAAATTTCTAATAAATTGTCTCTAAAATAAACAAACCTAGTAGCTAATCATTTAAAAAGTCAAAATTAACTTAACAAAATGCTTATTTTTTATTAGCTTGGTTTTTCAATTTAATTTTTTGAACTAAAGAAGTTTAAGATTTATGAATAAGAGTAATTTACCAACTATTCCTGAACATTATAATTACTGTAAAATAACTGCATTCAAACAAGCCGTTGCAAAGTTTAATCAGGATAAAAGCTTTGTGGCTGACAAATCAGGTAAGGCTATTCCAAAAAATAATTCAGATATGGTGCAATCATCAAAGAAAGATGGTCTTTTACCAAGTGCAAGCCCTAAAACTCCAAAACTAAGATCAGCGTTACCTGAAGGAATACCAAGCAATTTCAAGCTTGAAAGGACTTAAAAAATCTATAATTTATTCTATAAATCTGTAACCCAAAATCTCAACATCAGTGCTTAAAAAATCTAGCTTAACAGGTTCTTTACGGCAAAGATCGGTTGAGAAATATTTAAGCGCCGAATCACAAAAAATTGTGGTTGCAACCTCATTTTCAGAGCGATCTTTAATGGCTTTTAAAGCACCAATAAAATTGGCGCCACTTGAAATACCTACTGAAAGCCCACATTTATTTAATTTTTGCGCCATAATAATAGCATCACCATCATCAACGCTGATAATTGGATCTAATTTATTAAGATCAACAATATCAGGAATAAATTCGTCAGAAATGCCTTGAATGCGATGTTTACCAATTTTCTTGCCACCAGTGGTTAGGGTAGGTGAGTTTGATGGCTCCAAAGGATGGCAGCTAACATTTTTATTATTTTCTGTGCAATATTTTAGCATGCCCATCACCGTACCACCAGTGCCAACACCAGCTACAAAATGATGTAAATCAAGATCAATTGATTTTAATTGCGCAAAAATTTCTGGCGCCGTGGTCAAGGCATGAGCGTTGATATTTTCAATGTTAGTAAATTGCTCTGGGCAGTAGACATTTTCATTATTGGCGGCCATTTGTCGTGCTTCTTCAATTGATCTAATAAAGCCACCTTGTTCTTTGGTGATGCGAATAACTTCAGCACCTAAAAGCTCAATTTTAGCGTATCTTTCAGAACTTAACCAATCAGGCATGTAAATTCTAACCTTATGTCCCAAAGCCCGACCAAGTGCGGCAAAAGCAATGCCAGTATTGCCACTAGTGGCTTCAACAATTAAATCTCCTTCTTTAATTTCTTTATTTTCGTAAGCTTTTTTTAAGATATGAATAGCAATACGATCTTTAATTGAACCGCTAAAATTAAAAGCTTCATATTTGGCATAAATTTTTCGAAACTGTCCAGCAAACTTAAAACTCACTTCAACCAAAGGGGTTTTGCCAAAAGCAACCTCAAGATTTTTAATTTTTTGCAAAGCAGACTGACTGTTTTTGGTCATAAATGATTTATGGAAATAGTATATTAATAAATTCAATCTTTAGATATATTTATAGGAACTTAACCTATATTCTTCATCTTTTTAATATTATTAATCTCAAAAATTAGATTTGGTTTAATTAAGATTAAAAATTTAACCCAAACATACAAAAAAAAGATAGCAAATATTAAAAAAATTAATCGATTTTAATAAATGATCAATTGCAAAGTTCGTTTTTAATTAAACTTTCCTAACAAAGCCTTGTATCGAAGTGTAGTCTTGGAGAGATAACTATACTTGAAAAGTAAATAGCATTAACCGAGCTTCTTGGAGTAATACTGGACTCTCTTCTAAATTGACTAAATCTACTTTGGGGAATGTTAAAATCAGATTTCTTAATTTTTAGCTCAGATGGCAAAAGAAAATCTGAGTAAATATTACTATTTGGAAATAAATAACTTTGATTTTGTTTGTTTGAAATGACAAAAGATATATCAAATACATCTTTTTGATTATCATTTAAGTAGCAACCATCGATTTTAAAGATATTTTTATGTAAACCATAAAGATTAGTTAAAAATTCAATTTCTTTCTCAATCTCTAATTTTTTATTATAGTTAATATCTTCTAAATCTAATTTTAGCCAACTTGTCATTTTTTTATAATTAAGCTGCCCTTTCTGGCCCGTTATTTCCAAGAGATTGCTCGACTAAATTAACCGCGCTGGCTTTTGAGTACGAAGTGCAAGGAATCATTTTTGAGATTTGTGATGCTAGACTCGATAACCCATCAGAAATGGCTGTTGATATTTTATTTAAAAAGTCACCATTATTGTCCAAATTATTCGATCGAACTGAATTATCATTTTGAGTAGTAGTATTATCTTTCAATTCTAGATCGACAGGCGTAGCAGCAACTGTAGCTGGAGTAGCAGCAACTGTATCTTGAGTAGAAATATCTGTAGCTGGCGTAGCATTATTTTTTACTTCATTAATTTGCCATCCTATTTCTTGGCCATATCCTTTTAAATAACTAATCAATCCATCTTTACTACCTTCCAAATTATCATCCATTACAAGTTGACCACGACCATTAACATTTTTATAAGGATAATCAATAGTTGGGCTGGTTATTACTTGTTGTTTTGAACCTAAATTTAAATTATTAGTATCAACATCATTCGAATACAAATTATTCTGCAAAACATCTATTGCTTGATTAAGACTTACTTCGTCTGCAATATGAATATTTTGTAACTCCCCTTGATTATCAAAATATGTAAAAAGAGGTGATTGCTTTTCTTGATGAACTGGCTGGGCACTAATAGTTGTTTGTGGTTGTAAAAATAATGGACTTAGTTGATTTTGTAATAAATCTATAGCACATCCAAAAAATGCTCCAATCCCATAAAAATCTTGATTTTGCTGAGTTTGGGGATAGAGTGGTGTAGGATCACTATAAACTCGAGAAAGCGGAGATTCTTGAATAGTATGATCTGGATATATTATTTCACCTGTAACTATATTTGGTTCAAGAGGACGCTTATTTGAGCTATCAGTAAAATCGAAAACGGGATAATGCTGTTGCGTACTAGAACTTACCGCTTCTTCATAGGTTGGTGGCGCTCCATTATTCTGCTGTAAAACATTTTCTTTCTCTAGCCATTTTTGATATTGAATTGCCGCATATCTTTGGTAGTCATCAACCTGCTTTCCTTCCAGAATATTAGTGTGTGAATCTTGAGCGAAATTTTGTTGTTTTTCAGGTGAAAGATTTTCAAAAGTCTCCTTATCAACCACAGAAATTGTATTTTCAAGGTCTTCATAATTTCCAGCCATACCAAATAAATTTATTAAAAAACTCTTTTGATCTATACATAATTGGGTTTTAAACTAAAAAAAGTTAAAATAAAAAACAAATCTTTGGGTGTTATTAACAATTGTTAGTGTAAATAATATCACTAAAATTTTAACAACTTCTATATTACCAAAATAACGCTACTTTGTCAAATAGATTTATACGCGGTTTAATATTTAAAAGCACAAATATCGAATATAAACCTAGCCACCATTGATTTGGGTGTCTCGATTTGATTCTTGAGATAGTTTAGTGGTAACTGGCTTCTGGCAAGATGTTCCAGGAATGCATTTTAATATTGCTGAAGTAATATAGAGTGATGCCTTATATGATGAAAATTTGTCGAATAAACTCCCTGTTTTTTTTGGGCTAATTGGCGATGGTTCCAAGGATTCGTTAACAGCTGAAGAATTGTTAGGAGCAACAGACTCTACGGTATCACTATTACCAATAGGAGTAGCCTCTACAGTATTACTATTAGTAGCGGTCTCCAGAGTATTGCTGCAATTATTATTTTTGATAAGGTTAGAATTGCTAAGAATCTCATTGCAAATGTTGTTCAAAGTAGGTTGTGCATTACCATTGATTCTAATCCCATGCTCTGCTGCACGATCCTCTAGTGAAACTAGAGCTTCAAGAAACTCATCTGTCGTAGTGCTTTTTAAATCAGGTCGTGACTGATCTTTGTTTTGTTCAAGATATTGCTGATACTTAATGGCAACATATATGTCAGAAAGAAAAATTTGACTAGTTTCATTTTATCAATATTTTCTGGATTTATAACTTGATCATGACATTGTTTTACAAGTCTTGCAACATTTTTATCTGTTTCAAACTTTGCAAATGTTTTTTTACCTAGACTTTTATCAAGTCCTTGAATAAAATCTTCAAGGTTAATCAAAAGAAATAAAGATTCATCATTTCTATTTTCTGAGTCTCTCAATAATTAAAAGCCAAAATTTCTGACTTTTTTATATTGTATCAAAAAAATACTTTTTTATCAATATAAATTTTTTTTATCTAAAAAACTTGACAAGAATTTCGCTATGATTGGAGCCGATAAATTGATCTAGAATAGTTAATTCCTGTGCCTTAAAACCATTTTCAAGAAGAATTTTACTGTCAAAAGTAAAAGTTTTGGGATTGCAGGATATGTAAATTAAATTTTTTACCTTACTCTTAACAATTTCTTTAATTTGTGGAGTGGCGCCATTGCGTGGGGGATTAATGATAATAAAATCAAAATTATTTAATTCTTTAGAAAGAATTGGTTGATTGAATAAATCGCGATTTATGGCTTGGATCTTATTATTTAAGTTATTTTTAGCTAAATTTTGTTTTAAGATTTTTATCATTTCTTGACTTCCTTCAAAAGCAGTGATTTTTTGAGCTAAATCAGTAATAGCAAAGTTATAAGCGCCAAAACCAGCATAGATATCAGCGATTTTAAGATCTTTTATTTGTCTTAAAATAAGTTCTTGCCTTATTTTGTTGGTGATCACTTCCAAACCTTTTTTAGTTGCTTGAATAAAAATATCAGAAGTTAGATCTAATTTGTGGTTGTTGATATAAATTTGATTGGCACGAGCTATAAAAATCGGCAAAAAATCACCATCATTTATTTGATAAGAAAGATTGATATTTTGTGTTTTAGCAAAATTGATCAATTTTTGATTTTGAGTAAAATTTAGCTCTTTAGCTAAGCTTAAAACCAAATCCAACCCATTGTCAAATTTTGTAATAGTTGCTTTTATAAATAATTTTTGTGGAAATGAGGATAAAAATTCTTCAATTTTGTTTTTTAAGGCAAAAATTTCGACTTCACAAATTAGACACTGTGAAATTTCAACAATATTTTTGGACTTTTTGGCAAAAAAACCTAATTTATTTTGATGATTAATATGAAATATCGCTTTACGACGCGAATATTTATTAATCCAAATAAAATCTGATTGCTCAATAGTTTTTTGGTCAAAAGTTTTTGCTAAATCCTTTTTAACTAGATCGATCTTAGCTTTTTGATAGGCTTCATCACCAATTTTATCAAAAACACAGCCACCACACTCGCCAAAATGTTTACAGTTATTTTCTTTCATTAAAAATCTTTAAAATAGGATTTAGCATTATACTTCATCCGACAAATCGAAAGATTTGTTGGCAAGCACGACCGTGCGTCGCGAATTGTTTCGCGTACAAAAAATTAAAATACTTCATCCGACAAATCGAAAGATTTGTTGGCAAGCACGACCGTGCGTCGCGAATTGTTTCGCGTACAAAAAACAAAAATTCAAAACCTTTAATAGAAAAGACCTCTGCAAATCAACCAATTTTGAGGAATTTTTAGGCATTTTATATTTTTTAAATTTTAGCGTATCAAGATATACGTGAATTTAAAAAATTAAAATAACAACAAAAT
>Ga0222719_10000288_pt1 | contig 51046 bp, 46 predicted proteins | sample C33_34DmetaG_FD_165039 | JGI IMG/M metagenome (GOLD analysis project Ga0222719, IMG submission 165039) | Estuarine water microbial communities from San Francisco Bay, California, United States - C33_34D | ecosystem: Environmental > Aquatic > Marine > Unclassified | place: USA: California...
TCATGGAGCAAGTTTAAATCAATTCATTAGAAATGCAGGTTCTGCAGTTGCTATAGCAATCATAGTTATTTTGATGGATAGATTTAATAAAATTAATATGTCAGAATTAAGTTATAGAGTAAAAGATACTTATAACAAAAATGATGGTTTGCTTAATGGCTATAATATATTCCCTTTAAATTCCAATGAAACTAATATATATATAAATTTAATCATTGAGGAATCACACTTAATATCATTTTTAAATATTATGGTTTTGTTAACATATTTGCCATTGCTATTTTTTCCTTTTTTTTTATTATTTAAAAAGGCTAAATCATGAGAAACAAAAAAAATATTCCTACAAATATCAATATATTTAAAAATATATTTGATGAAACTGTAAGATGGGGTGATACAGATGGATACAATCATGTAAATAATGTATCAATATCAAGATACTTTGAAAGCGCTAGAGTAAATATTATTAGAGATTTAGAAAATGAAAAGTATAGTTTTGTAATAGTTAACTTTAATATTAACTATTTAAGCCAGATTTTTTATCCAAGTAATTTGAAAATTGGTACTTATATTAGTAAAATTGGAAATAAATCTATAGTATTTAATCAGGCCTTATTTGTAGATCAGGAATGTAGAGCTACTGCAACAAGCATATTAGCATATGCAGATATAAAAAAATCAAAATCACATAAAATTTCAAAAAATATTATAAAAAATCTACAATATTTATATGGGGCGAGTGACGAGATTTGAACCCGCGACCCCCGGTACCACAAACCGGTGCTCTAACCAACTGAGCTACACCCGCCATATAATTTAAAGATGTAATACTAAATCTAAGATAAAAAAGAAACAATAATAATATTTTATTTGTTACATTTAAATGAAAATTGTTTAAAAATTAATCACTAGTGATTATTTTTGCGACATTTATAATATTTTGTGTTAATAATAATTAATTTTTTTAAGATATTGCTATGTATTAAAGTTGGCACGAAACATGCTTATATTAATATAATAATAATTAATCTTTGAGGAGTTAAAAAATGAAAAAAATTGAAGCTATTATAAAACCATTCAAACTGGACGAAGTTAAAGATGCACTTCAAGAAGCTGGCGTAGATGGTATCACGGTTACTGAGGCAAAAGGTTTTGGTCGTCAAAAAGGTCATACAGAACTCTATAGAGGAGCTGAATATGTTGTAGATTTTTTACCCAAACTTAAAATCGATATTATAATTGCAGACAATTTATTAGAGCAAGCTATAGAAGCTATTCAAAAATCAGCACACACAGGTAGAATCGGTGATGGAAAGATTTTTGTTACTAATGTAGAACAAGCAGTAAGAATTAGAACTGGTGAAACTGGTGATGCTGCTGTATAAAATAATATAATATAATAGGGAATTACAAAAAAAATGGCTAAAAAAAATCAGAAAAAAAATACAGCTAAATCAATTATGAAAATGATATCTGACAAAGATATTGCTTTTGTAGATTTTAGATTTACTGATCCAAGAGGCAAGTGGCAACATACCGCTCAAACTGTAAGTTCATTGGATGAGGATGTATTAAATGAAGGAATTATGTTTGATGGATCTTCAATAGCTGGATGGAAAGCCATAAATGAGTCAGATATGATCTTGCGTCCCGATTTTGATAGTGCTGTTATAGACCCTTTTACAGCACAACCTAGCCTTATACTCTTTTGCGATATTATAGAACCGAGTACAGGTGATAGATATGATAGAGATCCAAGGTCTACTGCAGTAAGAGCTGAGGAATATGTTCAAGCCTCTGGTATAGGAGATACTGTATATTTTGGCCCAGAAGCTGAATTTTTTGTTTTTGATGATGTCAAATGGAATGTATCCATGAATAATACTGGATATCAAATTGATTCAGAAGAAGGACCTTATAATTCGAATGCCGACTTTGATGGAGGTAATACTGGTCATAGACCTTCTGTTAAGGGTGGTTATTTCCCTGTTCCACCAGTAGACTCTATGACTGATATCCGAGCTGAGATGGTTACTTCCATGATGGAAATGGGACTTCCAATGGAGAAACATCATCATGAAGTAGCTCCTTCACAAAATGAATTAGGTTTTAAATTTGGGCCTATGATCAAAGCAGCTGATTGGATCCAAATGTATAAATATTGTGTTCATATGGTAGCACACTCATATGGCAAAACTGCTACTTTTATGCCCAAACCAATAGTAGATGACAACGGCTCAGGTATGCATTGTCATCAATCTATTTGGAAAGGTAAAACTCCTGTATTTGCTGGAAATAGTTATGCTGGGTTAAGTGATACATGCTTATATTATATAGGAGGTATTATTAAACATGCTAAAGCGTTAAATGCATTTACTAATGCCAGCACAAATTCATATAAAAGATTAGTTCCAGGTTTTGAAGCACCAGTATTACTAGCGTACTCTGGAAGAAATAGATCAGCATCTTGCAGAATTCCTTATGCTACAAGCAAAAATGCAAAAAGAGTTGAAGTGAGATTCCCTGACCCTACTGCGAACCCATATTTAGCATTTGCTTCAATGCTCATGGCTGGTATGGACGGAATAAAAAATAAAATACATCCAGGTGAACCTTTAGAGAAAAATTTATATGATTTAACACCACGTGAGTTATCTAAAGTACCTACTGTCGCAGCAAGTCTTACAGAAGCTTTAGATGCTTTAGATAAAGATAGAGCGTTTTTAACTGCCGGAGATGTATTTACCAATGATCAAATTGATGGATATATAGAGCTTAAAAGAGAAGAAGCTCATAGGGTTGATTATACACCTCATCCAGTTGAGTTTGATATGTATTATTCAGTCTAAAATAATATGTTATTTTTGAAAAAGGCTGGGTTTATATAACCCAGCCTTTTTCTATATATAGTAATATTATTTAATACAAATACTAAATATATTACTTGATGCAAATCAATTTAATTATTATATCTAAGTCATGTTAGACCTATTTGATAAAAAACCAAATAAAAACAACTCATACGAAGCTAAAGATATCGAACTATTAGAAGGTTTAGAGCCAGTCAGACAGAGACCAGGTATGTATATTGGAGGCACTGATAAAAAAGCTCTGCATCACCTCGCATCTGAAATCATTGATAATTCTATGGATGAGGCTGTTGCTGGTCATGCCAATACAATTAATATCCTATTAAAAAGCAATAACAAATTGTGTATTACAGACAATGGTAGAGGTATTCCTGTTGATAATCATCCCAAAAGACCAAACTTATCTACCTTAGAGGTTATTTGTACTACTCTTCACTCAGGTGGAAAGTTTAGCTCTAAAGCTTATAATACTTCAGGAGGATTACATGGTGTGGGACTATCAGTAGTCAATGCTCTTTCAGAAGAACTTATAGTTGAAGTTAATCGAGATAAAAACTTATGGCGCCAAGAATTTTCTCAAGGCTTGCCTAAAACAAAAATAAAGAAAGTTAAAGAAAGTAATAAAAAGGGAACACATATAGAATTTATACCAGATAGAGATATATTTGGAGACGATGTTAGCTTTGATGCAAAAATATTAAAAAAAATGGCTGAATCAAAAGCATATTTATTTAGAGGTATTACAATAAATTGGGAGTTAAAGTCAGAAGATTCAAAAAATAATGAAAAAATTACTTATAACTTCCCAAATGGAATTAAAGATTTCTTAATCAATAAACTTTCTGATGGCCCTTTATTAATTAATGAAATTTTTTCAGGTAAAACATACTTAGATTCTGAAGAAGAAATGATAGAATGGTCTATTTGTTGGCCAATACAACTAGATTCAAACTTATTAAGTTTTTGTAATACAATTCCTACTCATGAGGGAGGAAGCCATGAAAATGGTTTTAAAGTCGCTTTAACAAAAGCTATGCGTTCCTTTGGTGAAATTAACAATATTAAAAAAGCTTCAAAAATATCTTCTGAGGATTTACTGGGTAGAGCTTTTGGAATAATTTCTATTTTTATAAAAGATCCTCAATTCCAAGGACAGACAAAAGAAAAACTTTCATCCCCAAAAACACAAAAATCTATTGAAAATTCTTTAAAGGATCATTTTGAACTTTGGTTAAACAATAATGTAGAAGTGGCCAAATATCTACTAAACGAGACTATAAATAGAACCGACGAAAGAATTAGAAAAAAAAGAGAAAAAGATTTAGATAAAAAAAACTTAATCAAGAAAATATACTTACCAGGTAAATTAGCTGATTGCTCAAAAAAAGGTAATGAAGAATCAGAATTATTTATTGTTGAAGGTGACTCCGCTGGCGGTTCTGCAAAACAAGCTCGTAACAGAGAATATCAAGCTATACTTGCATTAAGAGGAAAGATCCTAAATGTTGCATCTTCTACATTGGATAAAATGAACCAAAATAAAGAGCTAAGCGATTTAAAGAAAACTTTGAATTGTGGAACACGCGACAAATTCAATATAAATAATTTAAGGTATGATAAAATAATTATTATGACTGATGCAGATGTTGATGGTGCTCATATTACTTCTTTATTGTTAACATTCTTTTTTCAAGAAATGATTGGCTTAATAGAAGCTGGTAAATTATTTCTAGCCCAACCGCCACTATACAGAATAACACAAAAAGATGTTACATATTATGCTATGACAGATGAACATAAAGATAAAATTATAAAAGAAAATTTTAAAACTAATGCTAAAATAGATGTGAGTAGATTTAAAGGGCTTGGAGAAATGCCAGCAAAACAATTAAAAGAAACTACTATGGATATAAACAATAGAACCTTGATAAGAGTTAATCTTTCTAGAGATATAGTTCCTGAAACAGCTTTATTTGTAGATAATGTTATGGGAAAAAATCCTGAAAAAAGACTTCAATTCATAAAAGAAAAATCTGAAGCAAACGAAATTAATTTTGTTGATTAAATTTTATATTTTTATGTATTAATCAAAAATAAAATTATAATATTAAAATCTATATAAAAATAAGGAAAATATTCATATGTATGATCTATTAATAAAAAATGGAAATGTTGTAATCGGTAATGTGTACCAAATTCTAAATATTGGTATTAAGAATAAAAAAATTGAACTATTATCTACTTCTTCAGATTATGATGCAATAAATGTAGTTGATGCTAAAAACCTTACCGTATTGCCAGGAATTATTGATAGTCAGGTTCATTTCAGAGAGCCTGGTTCAGAACACAAAGAAGATTTAAGTACAGGTTCTCAAGGTGCAGCTTTAGGGGGAGTTACAAGTGTTTTTGAAATGCCAAATACTTACCCTCCTACTTCTACCGTTCAACGTTTAAAAGATAAATTAGAATTAGCTAGAGACAGAATGTGGGTTAATTATGCATTTTATGCAGGAGCTACACCTGATAATTTCTCATCTTTACCAGAATTAGAAAAAGTTCCTGGATGTGTGGGTGTAAAAATATTTATGGGGTCATCTACAGGTAATTTATTAGTTCCTGATGATGAAACATTATTTAATGTTTTAAAAAGCAGAAACTATAGAGTCGCTGTGCATGCGGAGGATGAACCGCGTTTAATGGATAGAAAAAAATTGATTAAGGAGAATGGTGTTCATTTTCATCCAATATGGAGAGATGAATTGACTGCTTTAAATGCAACAAAAAGAGTTATAAAAGGAGCGAATGCATCTAAAAAACCGGTACATATTCTTCATATTACAACTGAAGAAGAAATAAAATATATAAAAGAAAATAAAGAATATATTAGCGTTGAAGTAACACCTCAACATTTAACTTTAAATGCCCCTGAATGTTATGATGAATTAGGTAGTTTTTCTCAGATGAACCCTCCTATAAGAGAAATTAGGCATTTAAAAGGGTTATGGAAAGGAATAGATGATGGAGTGGTAGACATAATTGGCTCAGATCATGCCCCACACACTATAGAAGAAAAAAATAAACCTTATCCAGAATGTCCTTCTGGTATGCCAGGTGTACAGACACTTCTTCCCATTATGCTCAATCATGTAAATAACGGAAAATTAAGTTTATTTAAGCTTTGCCAATTAATTGCTACAAACCCTTCGAAATTATTTAAGGTTCAAAACAAAGGAGAAATTAAACTTAATAATGATGCTGATTTAACAATAATTGATATGAATAAAGAAGTAAAAATAACAAATGACATGATGGCAAATAAATCCGGATGGACCCCATTTAATAATAAAATAGTAAAGGGATGGCCAATTATGACCATTGTAAATGGAAATATTGTCATGAGAGATGGAGAGTTAATTGGAAAACCAAAAGGTAAACCAATTCTATTCGAAAGAGATTAATTAGTTATGAAGTTATATAAATCAATATCTTATATAATATATTTTATATTTTTTTTTAATTTTTCTATATGTTTTGCTAATGACTATCTTGAAAAATTTATATTTCCTAATGATTTTGAAGAAAAAGCATTAGTCCTTGATTATAATGATTCTCTAACTGGAATAATAACAATTAAACCAAAAGAGAATTTTTTTAGTAACTACACTTGGTTAAATTTGTATAAATTAAAAAACAGTGATTTTAATTCTGAGGATTGGATATATGATAGATTACAGAAAGAAATTCACTATATAGTTGACGTAGAGCGACTAATAAGAGGACCTGATAGCCCAATTAGAGATACTTTATTTGATAGTATAAGATCATCTATCCCTGCAATTGATGACACGATAAAGAATGCTGTATTATACCCTGACTGGTTTTGTGATAAAATAAATAAAGGGTTCAATAGTGAAGGTCAATTTAGTCAATTATATTGTATGTATCCAATCGGAGGTTTTAAATTTTATTTGGTGTTGAGACTTCAAAAAATTAATAATGTATACTACTATATTTCCGCAAGTGCTCTAAATAATATAAGAATTAGAAAAGTTCTTGAAATTGCAGATAGCTTTTCTCTAGATAAATAAGGATAAGTAATGTCAACAGTTACAGATAAAAAACTAACAGAATTAAATAAACAAGATTATAGGGCATCATCTTGGTCCGACATTTTTCTATTTAATGAACAGTTAACAGAAGAAGAAAATATGATCAAAGATACTGCTGCAAATTATGCACAGGATAAATTGATAACTAGGGTTTTAGATAATAACAGAAATGAAACCTTTGATAAAAATATTTTTAAAGAAATGGGAGAATTAGGCTTATTAGGTTCAACTATCAAGGGGTATGATTGTCCTGGAGTATCTTATGTAGCATACGGCTTAATTGCAAGAGAAATTGAGAGAGTAGACTCAAGTTATAGATCATGTATGAGTGTACAATCAAGTCTTGTAATGCATCCAATTTATACTTTTGGTTCAAAAGAACAAAAAGAGCGTTTTTTGCCAAAGCTAGCATCAGGAGAATTTATTGGTGCGTTTGGTCTAACTGAACCAAATCACGGCTCAGATCCAGGCAGTATGGAAACAAAGGCTATTGCTACTAAAGGTGGATATATTCTTAATGGATCAAAAAATTGGATTACAAATTCCCCTATTGCCGATATTTTAATCATTTGGGCCAAAGATGAGCAAAATATATTAAGAGGCTTTATTGTTGAAAGAGGATTTAAAGGTTTAGACACTCCTAGTATTAAAGGAAAATTTTCTCTAAGGTCTTCTACAACTGGAATGATACACTTGTCTGATGTGTTTGTACCAGAAGAGAATAAACTTCCGGAAGTAAAGTCTTTTAAAGGACCTTTTTCATGTCTTGACTCTGCTAGATATGGTATAGCTTGGGGAGCATTAGGTGCTGCTGAATATTGTTGGCACGCTGCATTACAATATACTTTAGACAGACAACAATTTGGCAAACCTCTAGCCGCAAATCAACTTATACAAAAAAAATTAGCTGATATGCAAACCGATATAAGCTTAGCCTTACAAGGTAGTTTAAGAGTAGGTAGATTGAAAGATGAAGGAAGATCAACACCTGATATGGTGTCTCTAATTAAAAGAAATAGTACCGGAAAAGCGCTTGAAATAGCTCGCACGGCAAGAGATATGCATGGGGCCAACGGGGTCAGTGATGAATATCATGTAATCAGACATGTTATGAATTTAGAAGCTGTTAACACCTATGAGGGCACGCATGATATCCATGCCTTAATACTTGGACGTTCTCAAACAGGCATAGCTTCTTTTTAATCAACTATTATCTTCAATCAACTTTATTATTGCAGAGTAATCTAAAGATCCATTACCTTGTCTTACAAATTTCTTATACATATTTAAGGCTTCCATTCCAATAGGAGTTTTAATACCAACTGAAGTAGCTGCTGATTGAGCTAATGATAAATCTTTCAACATCATATCTGCCGCAAAACCTGGTTTAAAACCATTATTTGCAGCAGATGTTTCAATAATATTTGCTACGGGTAAATGATTTAACATGGCCCAAGACATTCCTGTAGCTTTAGAACTTATATCAAAAAATTTTTTTTGATCTAACCCTAATTTCTTAGCCATAGTAAATGACTCTCCTAATAGGATCATAGTAGCACCTAAAATCATATTATTACATATTTTTACAGCTAACCCTGCTCCTAATTCACCAGCATGAATAACATTTTTTCCCATATTATTTAATATAGGATAGGCTTTATTAAAGCTATCTTTCTTACCTCCTACCATAAATGTCAAAGTTCCGTTATCTGCTCCTACTATTCCTCCTGATACAGGAGCATCAATAATTTTCATTTTATTATTATATGCAACTTCGCCAACATTCTTTATAGTTTCAACATCAATGGTTGAGCATTCTATTAATAAAGTATTATTATTAGCAGATTCAATTACTCCATTTTTACTTAAATATACTTCGCTAACATGTGAACCCTCAGGTAACATAGATATTACTATATCAACGTTAGATACAGTATTAGCAATATCTTTACACCCAGTACATCCATTAGAATTTAAATAATTCACTGCATCAGGATTGATGTCATATACTTTAACTTCATGTTTAGCCTTAACTAAATTTAATGCCATACCTTTGCCCATATTACCTAGACCAATAAACCCTATATTCATAACTAATCCTTTACTATATTGTTAAATCATCTTTACCTAGAGGCTTAAAATGCAATAAAACTAATTTATTATCTACATCTTTTAATAACTTTGGACTCCATTTAGCATTAAAATCTTTATCAACTAAAACAGACCTAACTCCCTCATAAAAGTCAACTCCTGCCATACAAGCCTGAGATAACCTATACTCCATAATTAATTCATCTCTTAAAGATAGGTTTTTTGCAAGATTAATTTGTTTTAGAGTTATTTTAAGACTAGTAGGAGAATTTTTTTCTAAAGCACCAAGTGCTTCTACTGCCCATTTTTCTTTAAATGTTTTTAATGATGAAATAATATCTTCAACTGATTTATATTTAAAAGTTTGCGATATATTTTTATTTAAAGAAGGAAATAAAAGTGAATCAGTTCTAATTGCATATTTTTTTATAATTTTTCGAATGGATGTTTTTGTTTTAATTTTTACTAGTAAATTTTCAATTTTTTCAAAATCTTCATATTGTATGCAATAATCAGCTAGTTTCAATTCTATTAAATCAGAACTATTTAACCTTTTTCCAGTTAAACCTAAGTATATACCGATATTATCTTTTATTTTGGATAAAATATAGCCAGAACCAACATCAGGAAATAGCCCTATAGCGGTCTCTGGCATAGCAAATGTAACATTTTCGGATACAATAGTTAAATTACTATGCATAGCAATACCAACTCCTCCTCCCATACATATTCCATTAACTAGAGAAATTATTGGTTTATTATATTTTCTTATTAAATAATTTAATTTATATTCTTTATAAAAGAAATTTTTTCTTAATATATTAGTATTCTTATATTTCTCTTCATAAAAACTTTTTACATCACCACCTGCACAAAAGGATTTTTTTCCTTCTCCCTTAAATATGACCATATGAATATTTTTATTTTTTGCAATATTTCTTAGATACTTATCTATTTTTTCTATCATTTCTAAAGTTAAAGTATTTAAATACCTTTCTCTAGTGAGAGTTAAAATAGCTGCATTTTCTTTCAACTCATATTTTACAGTCATGATAATACCTATCTATTATTTAATAGTGCTCTAGAAATAATTACTCTCATTACTTCATTAGTACCCTCTAAAATTTGATGAACACGTAGGTCTCGTACATATCGTTCTATTTGATATTCAGATAAATATCCATAGCCACCATGTAATTGTAGGGCTTCGTTACAAATTGCAAATCCTATATCAGTAGCAAACCTTTTTGCCATAGCACATATTTTAGTCGTTTCTTGTCCAAGATTATCTAATTCTGACGCGGCTTTAAACACCATTAATCTTGCAGCCTCTAATTGGGTAGCCATATCAGCTAATTTAAATTGAGTAGCTTGAAAATCACTTATTTTTTTACCAAACTGCGTTCTTTCATTTACATAAGTCAAAGATTTTTCCAAACATTCTTTAGCAGCGCCAATTGAACAAGAAGCAATATTAATTCTGCCACCATCTAATCCTTGCATTGCAATTTTAAAACCATCTCCTTCTTTTCCAATTAAATTTTTTATTGGAACTTTACAGTTATCAAATATTACTTGCGCTGTAGGTTGGGAATTCCATCCCATTTTACTTTCTAATTTACCAAAAGATAATCCTTCAGAATTTTTATCCACTATCATACAAGATATACCATTAGGACTTTCATCTCCTGTTCTAACCATAGTTAAGTATACATCTGATAGAGTTGCTCCCGAAATAAATGCCTTAGATCCATTTAGTATAAAATAATCACCATCCTTCTTAGCTGAGGTTCTCAAAGCGGCTGCATCTGAACCAGATCCGGGTTCTGTTAAGCAATAAGAGGCTATAGAATCCATTGATAACAATTTAGGTAAATAGTTTTTAAAATGATAATCAGAGCCATATTTTGATATCATCCATGTCGCCATATTATGAATAGATAAAAAAGCAGCAGTTGAAGGACATGCTGTAGATAATTCTTCAAATATAATAGCAGCCTCTAATCGCCCAAGACTTGTACCTCCTAATTTTTCTGGTATGTAAATGCCACCCAAACCTAACTTTGCTGCTTCTTTTAAAACATCTACTGGTAGTATTTTTTCTTGATCCCATTTATTGGCATAAGGCTGCATTTTTTCTTTTGCAAAAGATTGAACCATAGATTTAATTGCAATTTGCTCATTACTAAGTGTAAAATCCATATTTATTCCTATAAGCTTATTAATTATAATAAATGTATTTCTTGACTAAACTTGTTATTAAGATACAAGAATTTTGTAAAAATACACTAATATAATATAGTATAGTCTTATTATTTAGGAAATAATTATGAATAATAATATAAATAATGCTTCATTCCCAAATACAAGAATGAGAAGAAACAGACTAAGTAGTTGGAGCAGACGTTTAGTAAAAGAAAATCATATTAGTATAAATGATTTAATATTACCTATTTTTGTAACTGACTCTGAAATAAAAACCGCCATAAATTCTATGCCTGGAATAGATAGAATTCCAATAATGCAAATTGTTGAAATTGTTCAAGAAGCAAAGGAACTAGGTCTACCTGCTATAGCATTATTTCCAGAGACTAATTCATCTCTTAAAGATGATATAGGAACAGAAGCCCTTAACGAAGATAATATTATATGTAGAACTACAAGACTAATTAAGGAAAATATTTCAGATATAGGTGTAATTACTGATGTTGCATTAGATCCATATACTTCTCACGGCCATGACGGAATATTAAAAAATAATGAAATTTTAAATGATGAAACATTATATATATTATGTGAACAAGCATTAATTCAAGCAAAAGCAGGCTCTGATGTTATCGCACCAAGTGATATGATGGATGGAAGAGTAAATGCAATAAGAAAAAAATTGGATAAGGAAGGCTTTATTAATACTCAAATAATGTCTTATGCGGCCAAATATGCTTCATCTTTCTATGGGCCATTTAGGAATGCAATAGGTTCAGAATCAAACCTAAGTAGTAAATCAAAAAAAAGTTATCAAATGGATTTTACTAATTCTAATGAAGCTTTAAGAGAGGTAAGTCTTGATATATCTGAGGGTGCGGATATGGTTATGGTTAAACCAGGCATGCCTTATTTAGATATAATATATAGAATAAAAGATACATTTAAAATGCCAACGTTTGCTTATCAAGTATCTGGTGAATACTCTATGATAATGTCAGCTATTAATAATCAATATTTAGATAAGGATAAAACTATATTAGAATCTTTGACTTGTTTTAAAAGAGCTGGGGCAGATGGTATATTAACATATTTTGCTTTGGAAGCAGCCAAATTAATTCAAAAAGGTTAGCAATATGAAAAATATAAATTCTAATATTTTATCTATAGCCCCTATGATGGATAGAACGGACTTGCATTTTAGAAATTTAATGAGACTGATTTCTAAAAATACACTCCTATATACCGAAATGATAAATGTAAATACTATTATACATGATCAAAATAAAAGATTCATGATTGAAGATGACTGTCAGAATCCTATAGCATTACAAATAGGATGTTCTGATCCTATTTTAGCACAAAAAGCTGCAAAGATATTTTCAAAAGAAAAATTTCAAGAAATTAATATTAATTGTGGCTGTCCTTCTAATAAAGTTGTTAATGGCAATTTTGGTGCGTGCCTAATGAAAGAACCTAAAAAAGTTGGAAAAATGATTACTGCAATTAGAGAAGAAACAGATATGCCTATTACTATAAAAACTAGAATAGGCCTAGATAACTTTGATACAGATAATTTTTTAGAAGAATTTATTTCAGAATTATATACTAGAAATGTAAAGACTGTAATAATTCATGCTCGTATTGCTATACTTTCTGGTCTTAGCCCTCACGAAAATAGAACAATTCCTCCTTTAAATTATGATAGAGTGAAAAGAATAAAAAAAATATTTAATGAGATGGATATAATAATAAACGGTGGTGTTAAAAATCTACTTGAAGCAAAGTGGCATCTAAATTCTTTTGATGGAAGTATGATTGGCAGAGCGGCATGGGACAATCCATGGATGTTTAGTGAAGCAGATGAATTATTTTATAATGATAAAAACAATATATCCAGATCATCAATAATTAATAAGTATCTAAAACATGCAAATAAATATATTAGCATGGGACATTCGCAAAGAAGATTAGTTAGACCGCTATTTAATTTATTTTATGGAATTCAAGGATCAAAAGTTTGGAAACAACAATTAAATGAAGTTGCTAATAATAAAATATCTATAAATAGTATTTATGATTTAGCTTCACAACTTGATGAAATTACCGAAGCAGCAGCTTAAATATTATATTATTTATTTTTTTTAAAAGAACCAAAAGCCAACATAAAAGCGGGAAGTATAAGTAAATTTAAGACAGTAGAAGTCGTTAATCCCCCAATAATTATAGATGCCATTGGACCCATTATTTCTCTTCCAGCATTATCCGCATCAAAAGCAATGGGAAGCATTGCCAATCCTGTAACTAATCCTGTCATAAGAATAGATGGTAACCTTTCTGATGCTCCTCTAATAGCAGTTCTTGCATTCCATTCTAAGCCATTAATAAATACTAAATATTGGAAATGAGATACAAGCATTATAGAATTTCTCAATGTAATACCAAATAATGTTACAAAGCCAACAATAGAGCCAATTGAAAGTAGCCCTCCTCCCATTATAGCAGCAATTACGCCGCCAATTAAAGCAAAAGGTAAGTTTATTAAAATTAAAAAAGTATTTTTTAAATTTCCAATAGCTATAAGGACAAGAAATAAGACTGCAATTAAAATTAGTAATGAAGTAATTATTAATTCGTTGCGAGCTCTCTTACCTTCTACTGCACTTCCAGTTATATTAGTATATATATTTTTTCCTAAGTTAACTTTTTCTAAAATACTACTTACTTCTTTTAAGGCCCTATCTGAAGCATTACCTGAAGGCTTTATAGTTATTATTTGCACCCTTCTTCCTGAATCATGATAAATATTATATCTACCCTCAGTCATAGATACATTCGAAATATCACTAAGCTTTACTGGTTGCCCAAAACTATTAAATAAAACTAAATTATTTAAGTAGTCAATATGATTTAAATAACTATCTTTTTTATATGAGAGAATTATAGGTATCCTTACAACGTCCTCATAATAAGTATCTATTTCTATTCCATCTATAGCAGCATTAATAAACAATTTTGCTTCATTCAACGAAATATTATTTAACGCTAATAATTGATTATCAAGCTCAATATTAATTTGAGGTTTTGCAAGAATTGATTTTAAGTGAACATCTGTAAGAAATTTATTATCTAATAATTTATGATAAATTTTATTACTTGCAATATCAATATCAGCTAAATTATCTCCAAATATTTGAATAACGATAGGCGAGGTAAAACCTGAGGAGGTTTCATCCACTCGTTCTATTAAAAAGGAATTTGCCTCAAAAGATATTCCTGGCGTATTCGTTAAAATTTCTCTCATCTTATCAAATACTATTTGTTGTTTTTCTCCACTTAAATCATATAACTCTACTTCAAACTCCGAATAATGACTTCCAAAAGTATCAGCTCCCCTTTCAGCTCTTCCCGCCCACTGAGACATGGTTTTTACACCATCAATTTGTAAAATATTTTTAGTAATATTCTCTCCAATCCTCATAGTTTCGGATAAAGATGTGCCGGTAAGAGATGATGTATGTATCATAAAATGCCCTTCCCTTAATTCTGGTAGGAAACCAAGTATTAATTTAGGAATAAGAAATAGCCCAGATAAGCAAAGGATAAGAGTACTAATTGAAAAAAACTTTGGAAAATAAGTTATATAAGATAATATCTTTTTATAAAAAGGAACTATTAATCTTATTACAATTGGTTCTTTTTTTTCTGCATATTTATTAAAACTGATACTTGATAATGCTGGAGTAAGTGTTAGAGCAGAAATTAATGAAGAAAAAATTGCTAATATATATGCTATTCCTAAAGGAGCAAACATTCTGCCTACAACTCCAGACAATAAAAGTAGCGGAACAAATACCAACATTACTATTAACGAGGCATAAATGACTGAACCTCTGACCTCCAGTGACGCTTTATAAATAACTTTTAAACTATTAATTGGTTTTTTAAGTTTACTATTTTCTCTTAGCCTTCTTAAAATATTTTCAACATCAATAATAGCATCATCAACTACCTCACCTAATGCAATTGCTAAACCACCTATAACCATTATATTTAGGCTTGTTCCGGTACTTAAAGTTAATATAGCTGCTAATATTAAAGAAATTGGTATTGCTAAAGCAGAAATTAATGCTGCTTTTATATTTGACATAAAAATAATTAAAACAATTAATACTAATAATCCTCCAATAGCCAGATGGTCTAAAATACTATGTAAACTTTTTTGTATATAATTGGCTGGCCTAAAAATTTGATCATGAATTTCAATATTATTACTTTTTATTAAAATATCTAACTTATTTAATGCATTATCTATTGACTTTGTAACTGCGACAGTATCTGCATTTAGCTGTCCTATAACCATAACTATTATACCATCCTCAGCTTCAATACTGGCCTTACTAATTTGTTTAGAAGAAGTAAAATTTATTGTAGCAATATCTTTAATATTAAAATATTGGCCATTTTCACTTAAAATATTTATATTTTTAAATTTTTCAAATGGATATATATTATTTGAGGTTACCTGTAATTCTTGATTTGTTGTATTTAATGAGCCGGATATAAATAAATTAGCTGCTTCAATATTATGAATTATATCTTCAATACTAATAGAATATTGGATCAACTTGTCTCTATCCAAAATTATGCTTAATTGTTTTTGCTCTCCACCAAATACATTGACATCAGCTACACCATCAACTGATAATAAAGAAGGAGAAACATGCTGGTCTATAAAAGTTCTTAAATCTAATAAATTTTTATCTTTCGAAGTAAAACCAATTGTCATTATTGTAGCGGCAGAAGAAGCTAAAGGCATTATATTAGGTCTATTAGCATTATTTGGAAGTATATTTTTTACACCATTCAACCTCTCTAAAACTAGTTGTCTATTAACACTATGTTTTGTTTTTTCTTTAAAAGTTAAAGTTATAACTGATAAACCTGCAATTGACTCAGATCTCATAAATTCTATGTTTGGAATACCAGATAGATAAGACTCAAGTGGTCTTGTAACTTTATTTTCTACTTGTTCAGTAGATAAACCTTTTGCTTCAGTTTGTATAATAACCAATTTTGGAGAAAATTCAGGAAATATATCTAAAGATGTAAAAAATAATTTCCAAGCACAGAATAAAGTAAGAAGACCCATAAATGCTATGATTATAATTGGCCTAAATATTGATAATCTGATAATAGAATAAAACATTTTAAAAACTAATCATCATCTTCTTGCATAATTTGCCATCTAAATTCTTCAGCAAGCAGAACTTGAGCACCTGAATTTACAAAATTTAAATTTAACATGTCTCCTAAAATAAAAACTCTATCTGTGTCTAAGGTCATAAAATCTCTAATCTCTTTTCTAAAAAATATTTCATTATTTTCTGTGGCATATGCCCATATTTTTCCTGCATAATATACTAAAGACTGCTCTGATAAATAATAACCATCAAGCATTTTATCAGTCTCAAGAGATACAATAAGTTTACTATTAGCTGATATTTTTAGGGACTTTGCTAAATATATACCTACGTTTCCTCGTAAATTTGATATACCGGAATATGTATTTAAGAAAATTAATTCCTCATCATTGAATTTGTATATATTATCTATACCACTATTTATATTCTCTACTATTAATAATGAGGAAGTATTAGATATTAAAGCATTTATTATTTCTTTAGTGCCTAAAATGTCATTAACTATAATTTCACCGTAAAAAAGTTTTATTTCGTTGAGCAAAAGCTCCATATTCTTTTTTAATAATAATAATTCATTTTCAACTAATTTTAATGCAAATTTTTCCTCTTCAATTTCTTTAAAGGCTACACTTCCTTGTTGCTCATAGAGGGATTTTAACCTTAAATATTTTTTTTCTATGAACTCTTTGTTAATAATTTTCTCAGTTTGATCAATATTAAGTATTTCAAATCTTTTATATAGATCAAATAAGCTTTTTGGTCCTATAGAAATGGCATTTACTTTTTCATTAACTACAATACTACCTTTTTCTAATTTAGATACTGTTATTCCAGATGATTTAATTTCATCAGGTGACAATTTAACTGCTATAATATTATTATATTCAACTAATCTATTGATTTCATCATCGTCATCATCTTCACCTATTAAACTATTACTGAAAATTTTGTCATTATAAAAAAAATTAATAAAATCTTTTTCAAAGGAAAAAAGATATAAGACTAAACCAATAATTATACCGGATATGATATATATAATAATTTTCATTAATAATTACCTTTATAGGAATTTGTAAAATAGTCTATAGGATAATATGCATCTTTGGGAAGATATGCCTTATCATAATAACTATGTCCTAAACTATTTTCAAATTCCAAAAAAGAAATCAATCTATTATATTTAATATCTAATAATAATTTTTCTCTCGTTAATACTAGTAGTTCTGATTGTAAAACTTCTAATTTACTTACATCTCCATTAATATTTCTTTTTAACATAATTTCTAAGCTTAATTTAGCATTTTCTAATAATGATAATGCTGCATAATATTCCGCATTAACAATTAACATCTTAGAATAAGACGTATATACTTCTTTCAATACTAAATTCTGAGTTACCTCAAAATTTGCTTTATAAACATCTCTTTTTTTAACCGCCCTATTTATTTTTGCATTTATTATGTCTTCATTTTTAAGCAATAGTGATCCAGATAAATTAAATATCAAATCAGTTTGATCCCAAAATATAGCTGGGGATATAGTTTGTATTATCTTATTCTCTTCAGCTACAATTAATCTTAATTCTGCTTCTGATTCTGCATATTTAGATAATGCTGTTAATACGTCACCCCGACTTACTAAAGCTATATTTAAGTTATGATCTAATAAAGACTCTAACTCCTCTAAAGAAGAATATTTTTCTTCATCTAAAGAAATTTTTAAATTTAATAATAATTCTATCGGTAGATTTAAAATACTTGCTAAATTAATTCTTGCTGCTTTTATTTGAGATTGTATAACTTTTAGATTACTAATTCTTTCATCTATTTCTTTCTTTTTACTATTATAAATTATAGAAGAAATTATACCTTGCTCATATAACCCATTCATAATTATCAAGTTTTCACGCATTTTATTAGTTATAATTAGTTCTTGTTTATATTCTTCCTCATATTTTAATACTTCAGTAGTAGCCTTGATTACATTAGTACGAATTTCCCAAGCCGGTAAAATTATTTCTACAGCCTTAGTCAATGTCTTAATTTTTGCTAAGTCTAACTTAGTTTCTTTAATCGAAATTTTATTTATAGGTAACTCTATGCTTAACCCAATGGAAAATGGTTTGCCTTTATTATGATATTCTAAGGTAGGGCTTATTATCTTATTTTTAAAGCCAGCTTTAATTACTTGCACATCAGAAGCAATTAAGCCATGTTCTGCCCTCATCATTTCTAATTTTTTGTTATTAAATAAAGCAACCATAATTAATAAGTCAGATGACCAATATTCATCTTTAGTAGGTAAATTTAAGTCATATCTTTCTAAATAAGATAATAATTCCTTATCATTAATATTATTTCGCATAAGAGCCTCAGCTGAATTCTTTGCAATTATGGGCTCTGGTATTAAACTTTTTGTGGTAGTACAGCCAATTATAAAAATTGACATCATAAATATTAAATATTTTTTACTAAATTTTTTCATAACTTATTAACTTATAATTAAAATCGTGGAAACTTACTTTAAAAGCTGAAATTTAAAAACCATATCTAACCCACCACCTTCTCTATCAATAGGGTATAGATCTCCTCCATATGAAACTACAATATTTTTTGCAATATATAAACCTATTCCATTTCCATTTGATTTACTAAAGTCTTTTAAAAAAATTTTATTTTTTTCTTTCTCTAATATGCCTGGACCACGATCTCTCACTATAATATCTAATAAATTATTATTTGTAACAATATTAATTACAATATTATTATTACCTATATTCCAATATAAACTATTATCAATTACCGCTGAAATAGCTTCAATTAGTTTATCTTTATTTCCTTTAATTGCTAATTTTGTATCTCTATCAATGTCTAAATCAAATATAATGTTTTTTGATATATATATTTGTTTTAATAAATCAATTATTGTTAAGACTGATGTATAATCATTTTCACGCTTATTAAAAGTTTCATAATGTGATTTTTTTGCTGTCTTTAATGAAGTTTCTATAAATTCATCTAAATTAGATATAACATTATCAATTTTTTTAGCATTAATTTTATACAATTCAATATTTTCAAATTGCTTAGAATTATAATATCTAATAGCATTAGTTTTATTTTTTAAATTATGAGCAATGTTTTTTGCATTAATCCAATTACTGTTAATTTTAACTCTTAGATAACTTTGTAAATAAATTATAAAAAAAGATACTAAAAATATACTAAATAGAACTGGAGCCAATATAGATAAAAGTATTATACCCAATTCTTCTTCTAAACTTTTAGCTTCAGAAGATATATATATCACAGCAGCTACTTTATTATTTATATATAAAGGTATACTTTTTGATATTATATAAGAAGAATTACTATTTTCTCCTTTATATATTCTCATCATACTTTTATTTAAGTTAAAAGAGCACTGTATTTCATAAACCTCTATTTTATCTTGAAAAACTGTATAAGGGTTTTTTAAATAATCATCACAATCATTATTAATTTTATAAAAAAATATTTTTTTAAAAAAAGCTGCAAAATCTATACTTAATTTACCGATAGAAATTAAAAAACTATTATTGTCTATTTGAGAGTTAGTGATACTACCTTTTGTATATAGGACTTTTCTATCTCTTTCTTGAATAATAAATTTTATATTTCCCGAAATATTTTTTACAACATTTAGATTATCAATAGATTTTTTCTCATCTTTAGAAATATGAAAATCTAAAAAAACCTCTTTTAAAATGGGATAATCATACAAAATTATTTTTTCTACCTGATTTAGTTCTTTTTCAGCATAATTATTGCCTAAAGGACTTAAATAAAAAGAACTTAAAAATATCGAAAAAATAATACCAAAAATAAGTATAATTATTGATATAATTAGTATTAACAAAACTTTTATTTTTGCAAAATTCATATGACACCATAAAGTTTCTTCATAAAATCTTCATAATAAAAAAATATAATCTTAATAAGCGTATATTAAATTAACTACATTAATAATAAAGGAGGTTATATGATAAATGATTTAAAGAATAATTATTATTTATATTTACTATTTTTAATTGTGTTTATAACAAATGGTTGCGCTTATCACAATATAGAAGAGCTAAAAGCTACACCTAAATCTAATAATCAATTTTCTCAAGCACTATCAGATAATTATCTAGAATTTGCACTATATGAAATGAATGAAATGCATGATGAATATGATGCAGCTTATTTTGCTAAAAAAGGTATTCAAGCTAAAAAAAATCTTAATATTCAACCAGAATTAATTAGCAATTGGGATATTGATGAAGAATATAGAAATTTAGCACTACAAAAAAGAAAAGAATTAATTGATGCTCTAAAATCAAAAAGGGCCTCTAATTTACCTAATGTAAGCGCTAGAACGCAGCTTGGTTATGACTGTTGGTTAGAACAATTGGAAGAAGCTTGGCAAACACAACATATAAAAAAGTGTTTTGATATGTTAAATAGTGGATTGCACATATTAGGCCAAGATACCATTCATAATAATGAGGTAGTAAAAAATATAGATACTAAGCATTCTAAATTTATTAAAGAAAAAGATATTGAAGAATCAAAACTAATAAAAGAAATAAAAAAAATTGATGATATTAGTTCAAAAATAAAATTTGAAATTTATTTTGATCATAATGTATATAAATTAAACAATGAAAATAAAAATACTCTTCAAAATCTTCATGAAAAAAAGAATATTTCAAATAATTTTATCATTGAAGTAATAGGTCATACTGATAGATCAGGATCAGAAGAATACAACATTTTACTATCAAAATTAAGGGCTAATGAAGTTAAAAAATTTCTAATTCAGTTAGGTATAAAAGATCAAAATATTACAAGTTATTACTTTGGAGAAAGCAAACTAAAAATTAGCACTAAAGATGGAGTTAGAGAAAAAATGAATAGAAGAGTAGAATTATTTATAAATAAAAACTAAACATCAGGTTTATAATCATATTTATATCCCATTGATTGAACAGTTTTTATAGGATTAAATGTCTTATCAATTTTCTTGAATTTATCTCTTATAGCTTTTATATGACTAACAATTGTATTTTCAAATGTATTTTCATGAACTGTATCATTAGTAGCATGGTCATAAAGTTGAAATTTTGAAAATACTTGATTCTTATGATTTACTAAGTGTGAAATTATTTCAAATTCCATTCTGGTAAAAGAAATATCAATATCATGTAATTTAATTGACCTCGCTTTATAGTCTATTTCCAAAGGTGGTTCATTTAATATATCCAAATTATTATTATTTTTATTTACTAAATTTTTAATAAACTTTCCTAATACTTCTATATCATTAATAAAATCACTTTTATCAAAAACTGCGTCAGCTCCAACAGAAGCTGCATTGTCTAAGATTAAGGGATCAACATTTTTTTGAGATGTGAGAAAAACAAAAACTAAATTTGGAAATTCTTTTTTAACATACTTTGCTAGTTTTATTCCTGCTTTTGGATTATTTCCCATATTAATATCAAATATAATTAAATCTGGAGTAAATTGACCAATCTTTTCTATAAAAAATTCATAACTTTGATTATCATATAAAATACTTTTTATTAAAGCCCTATTAATAGTATTTTCTAATTCTTCTAATAAAAGGTCTATCCATACTTGATCATCTTCTATAATTAAAATTTTTGGCATAACTAAACCTTTTCAAAATCAATAACTATTTTTCCTAAATGCTTTCCCATTTTCATATACTTTAATGCATTAGGCAAATTTTCAAAAGAAAATGCAGAATCAATTAGAGGACGCATATTAGATTCATTAATTTTTTTTACCATATCTTTTAATTCATCTTTGTTACCGCATGTAATTCCAATTAATCTTGAAGCCTTATATATTACTCTTCCTATTGGTAAATTAGCTATACCTCCAGATAAAACTCCAATTATACCTATTAAAGCGCCAACTTTTGAACATTTAATAGATTGCTCTAGAGTTTCTGCTCCTCCAACTTCAACAATAATGTCTACACCTTTTTTCTGCGTTATTTCTAGAACTTTTTTCCACCATTCCTTATCTTCATTATAATTAATAACATAATCTGCTCCAATATTTTTTGCTAATTCTACTCTTTCATTACTAGAAGTAGTGGCTATAACCTTTGCATTAAATAGCTTTGCTATTTGAATTGCAAAAATTGATACTCCACCCAATCCTTGCACTAAAACTATAGACTTATTATTAACACCTCCCTCAGTTACTATTGTTCTCCATGCAGTCAATGCAGCACAAGGTAATGTTGCTGCTTCATTACAACTCCATTTATTAGGTGCTTTTACCAGTTTATTTTCTGGATAAATCATATATTCTTGCATTACTCCATCTTCTTTACCTCCTAATGCCGATAAATAAGTATTTTCATTTATATCTCCTGATTCCCATTCTTTAAAAAAAGGTATTATAACAATATCTCCCTTTTTAAAATTAGACACATCCTTACCTACATCTTCAATAATACCAGAACCATCAGATATAGGTATGAAAGGAATATTTCCCCCTGTAGCTCCATATCCTCCATCAATCATAATTAAATCTCTAAAATTTAAACTAGCTGACTTCATTTGAATAAGAACATCGTTTTTATTAACTATTTTTGGTGTTACTCTTTCTTTTAAAACCAACTCATCAATATTAAAACTATTTAATTGCCAAGTTCTCATAAATCTCTCCACTGTATAAATTTATTTTTTATAATTCTTAAACTTCAATAAGACTTTTTTCATTTGATTAGGTGACAAAATTTTTGGTTTTCCTATCTGCCTGGCTAATAGGTATTGTTTACAAATATTTTCTACTTCCTCTGCAAGCTCAAAAGCTTCACTTAATGAACTTCCACAAGAAACTTGCCCATGATTTGCTATTAAACATGCATCCCTATTTTTTAAAGCTTTAATAATATTAATTGATAATTTTCTAGTTCCAAAAGTTTCATAATCTGCACATCTAATATTTTCTCCACCTGCAACTGCAACCATATAATGAAATGCAGGTATATTTATTCTATGAGTAGATAAAGCTGCTGCATTTACAGAATGTGCGTGAACTATTGCATTACAATCTTTTTTATTTAAATATATATCTTGATGAAATTTCCATTCAGAAGATGGTTCTAATCCTTTCTTATCATATTCTCCTTTTAACGATATAAATATTATATTTTTTGGAGAAAGTAATTCATACCTTACGCCTGAAGGTGTAATTAAAAAACCATCAGTCTTATTTTTTAAACGTACTCTTATTGATAAGTTTCCAGATCTTAATGGAGATAAATTTGTGGTGTTAAGATGCTGAGCAAATTTAATTATATTTTTTTTTAATTCTATCATTTAAATAATTTTCTAATACTTTTAGTAGATGGATTACATATTCCTTTATTAGTTATTAATTTAGTTACCAATCTAGCTGGTGTAACATCAAACCCTGGGTTATGGCTTTTAACAAAATCTGGGGTAATTTTAACATTACTTAATTTACCTGACTGATCAATACCTCTTATAGAAGTAATTTCATCTGATGACCTTTCTTCAATTTCAATTTTATTAACTCCTGAATCTAAACTAAAATCTAGAGTTGACTCAGGCAAAGCCACATAAAAAGGGATATTATTATCAAATGCACATAATGCTTTCATATAAGTACCAATTTTGTTACATACATCTCCATTTGAAGCTGTTCGATCAGAACCTACTATACACATATCAACCTCACCATTTTGCATTAAGTGGCCACCAGCATTATCAACAATTAATGTATTTTTAATTCCATGTTTACTTAATTCCCAAGCAGTTAACGCAGCCCCTTGAGACCTTGGTCTAGTCTCATCAACCCAAACATGCACATCTAATCCTTTATTATAAGCTTTATATATTGGTGCTAATGCAGTTCCCCAATCCACACAAGCCAACCATCCAGCATTACAATGCGTTAGAATATTTATGGTTTTGTTATTATATTTAGATTCAATAATTTCTAAACCGTAATCACCTATCTTTGAACATTGTTTAATAGAATCGATTTCTAAATTACGAGAAAATTGCCATACTAAATCCGCTTTTTCTTTTTTAGTGACACCTTCAATCATAATTATAATATTTTCTAAAGCCCATTTTAGATCTACTGCTGTAGGTCTTGTAGCTAATAGTTTATTAAAAGAATATTCTATATTATCGTCACTAGGGTTTTCTTTTATTGCAAAAAACATACCAAATGCAGCAGTTACTCCTATCAAAGGAGCTCCTCTTACCCACATATCCTTAATTGCTTTACAACAGTCATTAAAACTTTCTAATGATATGAATTCTAATCTATGAGGCAGTAATGTTTGATTAATAATTTTTACTTCATAATTACAATGGGACTCTATAGATTTTCTTAGTATTCCATCAATAAGCATAAATTAACCTTAAATATATATAACAAATATAATACAAATATTATTATATATTTGTACGTATTAATATCATTATATATAAATATAATTAATTCTAATAATATTAATATAATTTAAGGTTTAAAATATGATACCCAGATACAGTAGACCTGAAATGACAGAAATTTGGAATACAACATCAAGATTTCAAATATGGCTAGATATTGAAAAATATGCTTGTGAAGCTCAGGAAAAATTAGGTGTTATTCCCGTAGGTGTAGCAAGACAAATTGATAAAAAAGGTAAATTTGAAATTGATAAAATTGATGCTATTGAAAAAGAAGTGAAACATGATGTTATAGCATTTTTAACAAATGTCGCAGAACATGTTGGCCCAAAAGCTAGATTTATTCATCAAGGCATGACTTCTTCCGATGTATTAGACACTTGTCTTAATATTCAACTAATGAAAGCAAGTAAAATTCTTGATAAAGGTATTGCTAGATTATTAAAAGCCTTAAAAAAAAGAGCCCTATCAAGTAAAAATATGGTCTGTATAGGCAGAAGTCATGGTATTCATGCTGAGCCGACTACTATGGGATTAAAATTTGCTTCAGCTTATGCTGAATTTAATAGATGTAGGGACAGATTGTCTTTTGCCAGTAAGGAAATATCTACATGTAAGATTTCTGGAGCGGTTGGAACTTTTGCAAATATTGACCCAAAAGTTGAACTGTATGTAGCAAAAAAAATGAAATTACAACCTGAAACTATTTCTACTCAAATTTCTCCTAGAGATAGACATGCAATGTTTTTTTCTATTTTAGGAGTAATAGCAAGCTGTTTAGAAAGAGTTTCTATTGAAATACGTCATTTACAAAGGACAGAAGTAAGAGAAGCTGAAGAAAAATTTAGTGAGGGACAAAAAGGTAGCTCTGCAATGCCTCATAAGAGAAACCCTGTATTGACAGAAAATATAACTGGATTGGCAAGACTCGTAAGATCAGCAGTTATTCCTTCTCAGGAAAATGTAGCCTTGTGGCATGAAAGAGATATATCTCACTCTTCAGTTGAAAGAGTAATTGCACCTGATGCGACAGTAACATTAGACTTTGCTATTAACCGTTTAGCAAGTGTTATAGAAAACCTTGTATTATATCCTGAAAATATGAAAAAAAATTTAAATCAACTTGGAGGATTACATTTTAGTCAAGGCGTAATGCTAGAGCTTACTCAAGCAGGTATGAGCAGAGAAAATGCATATAGAGTAGTTCAAAGATCAGCTATGGATGTGTGGAATAATAAATCTGATTTTAAAGAGCTTTTAATTAATGACAAAGATGTTAAAAAATATCTAAATATAAATGAAATAGAGAAACTATTCGATATTAAAAAACACACCAAAAATGTACCTTATATTTTTGATAGAGTTTTTAATAAAAAATAATTTTAAATGTGTACTTTATTAATTCTTTTCAGACCAAAAGAAAAATGGCCTCTTATTATAGCAGGAAACAGAGATGAAATTCTAGATAGGCCATGGATTTCTCCTGGCAAACACTGGCCAGCCTACCCTAACATAATTGCTGGCAAAGACTTAACAGCAGGCGGAAGTTGGCTAGGAATAAACAAAACAGGTTTAGTTGCAACTATACTTAATAGAAAAAATAGTTTGGGTCCTAGTAATGATAAATTTAGTCGCGGCGAAATAATTATAAATGTTTTAAAAAATAATGATATAAACAAAGCACTTGCTTATCTCAAAACGATAGATAATTCAAAATGGAAACCATTCAATTTATTTATAGCTAATAGCAATAGTGCTTATTGGATAAAAAATATTGGTAAAGAAAAAATAATTATAAACCCAATATTAGAAGGAAAATATTTTTTAGATAGCCATGATATAAATAGTAAATTATCTGATAGATATATTTATAATAAAGATACATTTCAATCTTTAAAAAATCCAAACCCTGAAACATCAGAATGGGAGGAATGGATAAATTTTTTATCTCAAACTAACTGTCCTAATAATAAACCTATGGCCGCAATGAATATAAAAAATAAATATATAAATAATTATGGAACTATGTCATCTGCAATAATTGCAATACCATCTGATGTAATGAAAAAGAAAAATAATAATACTATATTTTTATTTAATAATTCTTCTCCAGATAAAAATAAATTTTATGCTATCAATACTTGTTAGCGAAGCATTGTTCTAGTATTACTAAATAATAAATATTTAATAATTATTAAAGGCTAATATGACAAAAAATAAAAGAAAAGTAATTTATGAAGGTAAAGCAAAAATTCTTTATCAGGGAACACAACCTAATACTATAATCCAGTATTTTAAAGATGATGCTACAGCTTTTAATAATAAAAAATTTGCTATTATTAATGGAAAAGGTGTTTTAAATAACAGAATATCATCTTTTTTGATGGATAAAGTCAAAGATATAGGCATACCAACTCATTTTATTAAAAGAATAAATATGAGAGAACAATTAGTGCATAAAGTGGATATAATACCTATAGAAGTAGTGGTAAGAAATATTGCGGCAGGTTCTATTTGCAAACGATTTGGACTAAAGGAAGGAGAATCTCTTCCTAGGCCAATAGTTGAATATTATTATAAGTCTGATGAATTAAATGATCCTTTAATTTCAGAAGAACATATTACAGCATTTGATTGGGCTAACTCTAATGAATTGGAAGATATTTTTAATATGTCACTTAGGGTTAATGATTTTCTTTTAGGTATATTTTCAAGTATATCTATTAAACTTGTAGACTTTAAATTGGAGTATGGAAGGTTATTTAAAGACGATAACCTAGAAATAATTTTGGCAGATGAATTAAGCCCTGATAATTTTAGACTATGGGATAATAACACTAACAAAAAATTAGATAAAGACAGGTTTAGAGAAGACTTAGGAGATATGAAGGAAGCTTACCAAGAAGTAGCAAAAAGACTTGGTATATTAGAAAATTAATTAGAGGATTAATATGAAAGTACAAGTACATACCACTTTAAAAGAAGGAGTTCTAGATCCACAAGGTAAAGCTGTTGAAGCTGCTTTAAGTAATTTAGGTTTCTCAGGAATCAATAGGATAAGACAGGGTAAACTGTTTGACATAGACCTTGATACAGATAGTAAGGAAGAAGCAGAAAAACTTACCATAGAAATATGCAAGATTCTTTTAGCCAACATGGTTATTGAAGATTATACAGTAAAAGTTTTACCTGATAATTAAGAAGTAATAGTTTATGAAACCAAATATTATTGTATTCCCAGGGTCAAATTGTGATAGAGATATTTATGTAGCTATCAAAAAAACAACTGGCCAATCTTCTAAAATGATTTGGCACAAAGAAACTGAACTTGATAATCCTAGTTTAATTATTTTACCTGGAGGATTTTCTCATGGTGATTATTTAAGATCAGGGTCAATAGCATCACGTGCTCCAATAATGAAAGAAGTGGTTAAAAACGCTTTAAAAGGAACTCCTGTTCTAGGTATATGTAATGGTTTTCAAATACTTACTGAATGTGAACTTTTGCCAGGTGTTCTTATGAGAAATAAAAACATGAATTTTATATGTAAATATACTTTTTTAATATCCAAACAAGAAAGTAATTGGATACCTAAGGATCAAGTTAATAAGGTAATTTCATTTCCAGTAGCTCATCATGATGGAAATTATTATGCAAATGATACTGTTATAGAAAAGTTAATTAAAGAGAATAGAATTGCTTACCAATATTGCTCAGAAACAGGCATTATAGATGATGAAAATAACATTAATGGGTCTATAAATAATATTGCTGGAATTTTTAATGATAAAGGCAATGTTTTAGGTATGATGCCTCATCCTGAAAGAGCTATCCATAATACTCTTGGCGGAGAAGATGGTATTAATTTTTTTAAAACATTTTTTGAAAAAATAGGATAATAATATAATGACCACATTAGATCAGGCCATAGAATTAGGTCTCAATGAAAAAGAATATAAAGAAACAATAAAATATATGAAAAGAGTGCCTAATATTACTGAATTAGGAATCTTTTCTGCAATGTGGAGCGAACACTGTTCATATAAATCTTCAAGAAAATGGCTTAAAACTCTTCCTACAAAAGCCCCATGGGTAATTCAAGGACCAGGTGAAAATGCTGGAATAATAGATATTGGGAATAACCTAGCTGCTGTGTTCAAAATGGAAAGTCATAATCATCCGTCATTTATTGAACCCTACCAAGGTGCAGCAACAGGTGTAGGCGGTATAATGAGAGATATATTTACTATGGGAGCACGCCCTGTTGCCAACCTAAATTGTTTAAGATTTGGTAGCCCTCAAAATATAAAAACAAAACATCTGCTTTCTGGTGTAGTTTCAGGTATTGGAGGATATGGTAATTGTATGGGAGTACCTACTATCGGAGGAGAGTGTACATTTCATGATGGTTATAATGGTAATATTTTAGTAAATGCTATGACAGTAGGTATAGTAAAGAAAGATAAAATTTTTTACGCAAAAGCAGGCTCACCTGGAAGTCCTGTAGTATATGTAGGAGCAAAAACTGGCAGAGATGGTATACATGGTGCCTCAATGGCATCTGCATCATTTGATGCAGACTCAGAAAGCAAAAGACCTACTGTACAAGTTGGAGACCCATTTACAGAAAAACTATTACTAGAAGCATGTCTGGAATTAATGGAAACAGATTGTATTATAGGTATTCAGGATATGGGAGCTGCTGGTTTGACATCATCTTCAGTTGAAATGGCAGCCAAAGATAATAATGGAATAGAAATTGATTTAGATAAAGTACCTGTTAGAGAAACAAAAATGACACCATTTGAAATAATGTTATCCGAAAGTCAAGAAAGAATGTTAATGGTTTTAAAACCTGGTTCTGAACAAAAAGCTGAAGAAATTTTTAAGAAATGGGAATTAGATTTTAGTATTATTGGAAAAGTTACTTCCTCTCAACATATAGTCTTAAAATCTAATAATGAAATAGTTGCTGATATACCTCTAGAACCACTTGCTAATGGATTAATTTACGATAGACCTTATGAATCTAATATAAATAGTGAAGCAGTTAATATTCCCACTAATGATGATTGGCAAAATGCTCTTTTAAAATTAATAGGTAGTCATGATTTGTGTTCTAGAGAGTGGATTTGGCAACAATATGATCATATGGTAATGGGTGATACGATTGGTATGCCTGGTTCTGAATCTGGAGTAGTAAAAATTCATAATATTGATAAAGAAGCTTTAGCAATTACTACAGATTGTACACCGAGATATTGTAAATCAAATTCTTACATTGGAGGTATGCAAGCAGTATGTGAATCATATAGAAATTTATGTGCTGTTGGAGCTTTACCATTAGCAATTACTGATTGTCTTAATTTTGGTAATCCTGAAAATAAGGAAGTAATGGGTCAAATAGTAGATGCTATAAGGGGAATATCTGAAGCATGTAATAAATTATCGATGCCTGTGGTTGCAGGTAATGTAAGTTTATACAATGAAACTGAGGGGAAAAGTATACCCCCAACCCCCCAAATAGGTGCTGTGGGATTAATTAAAAATACAGATAATCAATTATCTAATATGATTGTTAAACCTGATAATCAGGATATAATTATTTTAGGTACAACCTCAGGACATTTAGAATGTTCTATTTATGCAAAAGAAATAGCTAATATTGAAAATGGTAATCCGCCAAATATAAATTTAGAAGAAGAGTTAAAACATGGAAAATTTATCTTAGAACTTGCTTCTAAAAATCTTATTAGTGCATGTAAAGATATATCAGATGGAGGTATTGGAATTGCTCTTTCTGAAATATGCATAATGAGTAATACAGGATGTGAAGTAATATCACCTAAAGAGAAGAATATTTGTGAATGGCTATTTGGTGAAGATCAAGCAAGGTATATAATTATGACAAATTATAGTGAAGCAATTATTAATAGATCTAAAGAAATGAATATAGAAGCTTCTATTATTGGTAAGCTAAATGGTAAGCATCTAACAATTAATAATAATAAAATATCTATTGAAAAATTATCTAATATAAGAAATAATTGGTTCCATAATTATTTTTCTTAATAAATATAAGGAAATCTCATGTCTATGAGTGCTAGTGAAATAGAAACTATGATAAAGGAAGCCATTCCTAATGCAACAGTTATAATAGAAGACCTTAGAGGCGATGGAGATCATTATTCAGCTCATGTAAAATCTTCGTTATTTAATGGAAAATCTAAAATTCAACAGCATCAAATGGTATATAAAGCTTTAAAGGGTAAGATGGGGCAACAATTACATGCTTTAGCTCTAAAAACTAGCTCGGAAGACTAATAATATTAATAATAATTGGAGGTAATAATGTCAGAATTAGATGAAGGCGTAAAAAGTAGGATTGAAAAAGAAATCAGTTCAAATGATGTAGTATTGTTTATGAAAGGTACACCTGTTTTTCCTCAATGTGGTTTTTCTTCCATGGTATCTCAGGTTTTAAGCCATATTGGCGTTGAATTTAAAGGAGTAGATGTACTTGCAGAGCCTACATTAAGAGACGGAATTAAAGCTTTCAGTGACTGGCCAACTATTCCACAACTATATGTTAATGGTGAATTCATTGGAGGTTGTGATATTGTTAAAGAAATGTATGAAAATGGTGAGTTACAAGAATTATTTAATAAATAAATATATTATCTAGAATAATACTCTACAACTAAATTTGGCTCCATCTCAACTGGGTATGGTATATCTGCTAATACAGGTATTCTATTAAATGTACCTTCCAACTTCTCTAGATTTGGACTAATATAATCAGGTATATCTCTAGTCTGACCCTGAGATGCCTCAACCACTAAAGGGTGATCCTTTGATTGTTCTCTAATTGAAATGACATCGCCTACTGAGCACATATAAGATCTAATATTTACTCTCTTGCCATTAACTCTTACATGACCATGATTGATTAATTGTCTTGCAGAAAAGATAGTTGGTACAAGGTTAAGCCTATAAACTACAGCATCTAATCTTCTTTCTAATAAGCCTACAAGTTGTTCACCAGTATCACCTCTCAAAGAAGCTGCACTTTTGTAATAATTTCTAAACTGTTTCTCGGATAGATTACCATAATAACCTTTGAGCTTTTGTTTTGCTCTAAGCTGTATACCAAAATCTGATAGCTTACCTCTTCTTTGACCATGTTGCCCAGGTCCATATTCTCTTTTATTAAATGGGCTTTTAGGTCTTCCCCATAAGTTACAACCTAATCTTCTGTCAATTTTATAGTGTGGTTCACTTCTCTTACTCATTATTAATAATTTCCTATCATTTACTGAAATGAATATATAATTCTAGGGAACTATACAGCTGAATTATATACTGTCAACCCTATCTTTATTTAACTTCTTATTATACTTGATAATATTCCATGTAAAGTATTTAATTCTTGTAAGGTTAATTGATTTCTAGTAAAAATAGCTTCTATATTATTTATCATAATCTTTCTTTTTTCATCAGGGTTAAAAAAATTAGTATCATCTAAAATAGAAACTAATTTATCAATAAAATAATTTAATTCACTTTTATTGGCCAATATTTTTTCTTTATTAACAGTAACTTGGGTCATATTTTTACTTAATCTATTATTGTTAAACCATTCATAACAGATTAGTAAGACTGACATAGATAAATTAATTGAACTAAATTTTTTATTATTATTAATATTTATTAATGCATCAGCTTTTACAATATCTTCATTATTTAATCCTGACTTTTCTCCTCCAAAAATAATCGCTGTTTTTAAACCGTTATTTTGAGCATTAATTAATTTTTTAATACCTTCTTTAATATTGTAAACTGGCTTATTTATATCTCTAATCCTAGCTGATGTTGCTAACAAATATGAACAATCCTCCGTTGCAAGTTTAATATTATCATGTAATGTGACTTTAAAATGTTTATCTTCTAATGCTCCAGCTGCCATTGCATTTGCTTTAGAGTTTGGCCAACCGTCTCTTGGATTAACTAATCTTAAGTCATTAACACCAAAATTTAGCATAGCTCTACTTGTAGAGCCAATATTTTCTCCTAGTTGCGGCTCCACTAATATAATACTTGGGGCAAATATATTCATTCTCTTAGCAAACTATTATATATCATCTAAAAATGCGTTTACGATAGGATATCTTCTTTCTTTTCCAAAGGAACGCGCTGTAAGCTTTACGCCAGGGGCAGATTGTCTTCTTTTATATTCAGAATTTAATAATAATTTATAAACCCTATGAACTAACTTAATGTCATGTCCCATAGAGATAATAGTTTCTAGTGATTCCTCTTCTTCAATTATTTTAATTAATATCTCATCTAGTACTTTATAATCAGGCAGGCTATCTTGGTCCCTTTGATTAAAATCCAGCTCTGCTGAAGGCTCTTTGGTTATACTATTTTCAGGTACGACCATTCCAGAAGGTCCTAAAAGTAACTCATTATAATTATTATTTCTCCATTTAGCTAAATTATAGACATCCGTTTTGTATGCATCTTTTAAAGCACAAAACCCCCCATTCATATCTCCATAAATAGTAGTATATCCAACACTTATTTCACTTTTATTGCCCGTAGATATAAGCATTTCTCCAAATTTATTGGAAATTGCCATAAGTATAACACCTCTTATTCTAGATTGAATATTTTCCTCAGTTGTATCTTTCTCAAACCCAATAAATAATTCTTTTAAATTCTCTAAATAAGAATTATTAATTTCCTCAATACGAATTGTATCAATTTTTATATTCAATAAATTTGCGGATTCTTTAGCATCTTTTAATGAACCTTCAGATGAATACTTAGATGGCATTCTAATGCCTCTTACTCTATCTTTGCCTAAAGCATCAACTGCAATAGCAACAGCTAAAGCTGAATCTATACCTCCTGACAGACCTAAAATTACTCCTTTAAATTTATTTTTATTTACATAATCTCTTAAACCTAAAACCATGGCATTATATTTTGATTCTAACCCAACAGATATTTTATTAATAATTGAAGATGATAATTCACATAAACCATCATTATTATTAGTTATTTCCAATCTATTTAGTTCTTCCCTCCAAGAAGAGCTTTGCAAACATAATTTTGCACTAGAATCTAATGCGAAGGAACTACCATCAAAAACTAATTCATCTTGGCCACCAATCTGGTTAACATATATTAAAGGTAAATTTGTTTCTACTACTCTTGAAACAGCAACAGAAAGACGCTCATCTTCTTTTTTTTGATCAAATGGTGAACCATTAATTACAATTAATATTTGTGCTCCGGACTCTTGTAAGCTTTCTGATACATCAGAAAACCACATATCTTCACATATCATTAAACCTATTCTTATATCTTTAAAAACTATAGGCCCAGGCATCCTATTAGAATTAAAAACTCTTTTTTCATCAAATACGCCATAATTTGGCAAATGAAATTTATCAATAATAGAAATTTTACCATTATGAATTATTGCAGCAGAATTCATCAATTTATTATCATAAAGTCTCGGATAACCTACAATCATTCCAGGACCATTATCTTTAGATATTACTGTTAATTTTTCAACGAACTTTTCTACTGTTTCTATAAATGTTTTACGCAAAACTAAGTCTTCTGGAGGATAGCCTGTAATAGATAACTCAGAAAAAATACATAAATCTCCACCCTCTCTTTTAATCTTTTCTCGGGCTGAAATAATTTTATCAAAATTACTATTTAAATTACCAACATGAAAATTTAGCTGACATAAGTATATATTAATAGCAGTACTCAAATATAACTCCATTCTTATTATTAAGTTTTTTTAGGTAATAAAAATTCTCTACCAATTTTAACTCTAGGAATACCATTATACTCTATAATATCCGCCGTTGCATAAGTTTCAGACCAACTTTCTGGTATATAAGAACCTGTACCTATAACATCTACGGGGGCTCCAACACTTGAGATTAATTTACATTTCTCAGGACTAAACCCACTAGAAGCTATAATTTTTACTTTATTATAATTATTTTTATCTAATGCTAATCTTAAATGCCATAAAGCGGCAGCGCTTACACCTGTTCCAACTAGCCATTTAAGTTCTTGCTCCGTTCTAAATGTTCTAATAGCTTGAGGTGCATTTTTATCAAGTAAATCATAAGACTTAGCTGTATCTAATCCTTCAACAAACCTACCACCATGAGTATCAATTCTTACAGATAGCATCTCATTATCTGCCAAATGTTTTAATTCTCTGCAAACCTCAAGAGTGTCAGAAATTTCTTTACCAAAATAGTCTATAAGGACTGTTATTGGTTCCTTTGGATAAGTTTCCATAAACATTTTAGCTGCATTGAGTGTAGAGCCAGCATAACCTACTAATGCATGAGGCATAGTACCTACCCCATTTTTTTTACCAAAAAAGTGAGAAGTTACATCATTAGCACTACCAATAAAACCTACTGCTCCTTGCTCATTCTGAGCTTTCTTAGAGCCCACTGATGCTCCATAAGCCATAAGTTCTTGCATTTCTCTGCCTGCACAATGTCTTGCATCCATCGCTATAAAACCTACCTCAGGTAAATCGCTTGCCATTCCAAATGTATTATATGCAGCAACACATGCTCCTCCTAATTTCTGTAAATATATTGTTTCTAAATCTGCTAAAATACTTAATTTACCTTTTATATACATAAGACACTCTCCAGCCCCAACCCAAGCACCTTCTTCAAAACATTCTTTAATTTTTATCTTATGCCCACGAGAATCAACAACACTTCTAATCCAATTAATAGCTAATTTTGGGCAATATATCACTGGTCTTCGCATAAATACTGCATAAGTCACCTCAATATCACCATGCTTTTCAACTATTTTTTTAGTTAACTTAAAATAATGGTCAGTTCTTAATTCTATATCACTTTCATAATCAGACACTAATTTTCCATTTCATAGATTTTTCTTTATTTAATTAATTAAAAACTATACTTTTTAATCCTTAGTGTTAATAATTAATTTTACCATAAATATACAGAATTTATATATGAAAAATTTTATTCACTTTATATTTATATTTACTTTATTATTTTCTCAATCTTGCTTTGCTGAAATTACAGGTAAAATCAATGATAGAATTGATAATAAATTAATTAAAGATTTTTTTGATAGCTATACTTATATAGTAAATAATAAAAATGATGAAAGAGTTATTGAAATATATAACGATAATGAATTACTAGGTTATATATTTTCTACATGGGATATGGTTAAATCCCTAGGATATGATAGATCACCATATGAAATTATTGTTGGTTTAAATATATCAGGAACTATTGCTGGAGCTAGGCTTACATATCATAATGAACCACTTTTTGAACATGATATAAGTGAGTCAGATCTTCTTGAATATATTGAACGAACAAAAAGTATAAATATTGCAAATGGAATGTCACGAGCGTCTCGAGATAAACCTATAAGGCCTGACACTGTACATAGAGGTACAATTTCTTCAAATTTAATGCATGAAGCAATTTTTAAATCTGCAAGAAATGCTTCCTTACTAGTTGGTTTATTCCAGTCAAAATATTCTAATAAAATAGATTATTTAAAAACAAAGGAAATGGGCTGGGATGAATTAATAAAAAATAAATATGTAATTTTTAAAAATAGTTTTTCTTTTGATGAAAACATAGACTCTCAATTAGCTATAACTTATTTAAACCCTAGAGCTATAGGATATAATATATTAAAAAAACACACTCATGATAAACTTATGGCTAGTTTAAGTGCAAAAGATAATATAATTTTAATTGCAGGTAACGGTTATTCTTATAAAGGAGATAAGTGGAGAAACACAAAATTATTCAATAGAATAAGATTAATTCAAGACCAAAATATAATTTCTTTTAAAGCTTCAGATCATACTAGGGTATCGAAAATACAAGCTAAAGATTCACCAAAATTTAAGGAAATATCTATATTTAAAATTAGTTCTGAATATAATTTTGATCCCACTAAATCATGGTACATAGAGATAATAAATGAAAATGAAACAGCAAACTTAAAGAGTTTAATAATTCCATATGTGTTAAATAAAGAATTAATTATTGAAAGTAATAAACCTCTCCCAATGTGGGTTAACATATGGTTAGACTCTAAATTTAGAATTTTAATTTTAATTACAGCATTATTGATTTTATGCCTTATAACTATTTTTCAAGAAAAAATAAGTAAATATAGGAAGATATTTAGATACATAAGAATTTCATACTTATCTTTTACCTTAATTTGGATCGGATGGTATGCAGGGGCGCAATTATCAATTTTTAATATTTTATCTATTGTAAGAATTCCTATTACTGGTGCTGATCTTAGTTATTTTTTAATTGATCCACTAATTTTTATAATTTTAGTTTTTACAATTTTATCAACATTAATTTTAGGAAGAGGTTTATTTTGTGGATGGCTTTGCCCTTTTGGAGCTTTACAAGAATTAATAGGATTCATTGCAAAATATTTTGGAATAAAAAAGAAAGAATTACCAGAAAAATATTATGAAAAGCTATGGACTATAAAATACTTTATATTAGTAACAATAATTGGTGTCTCATTTTTTTCTATGGAGACCGCATCCAATATTGCTGAAATTGAGCCTTTTAAAACTTCCATAATGAGACATTTTAACAGAGGATTACCATATGTTAGTTATGCAGTTATTTTATTAATTATAAGTATGTTTATGGAACGAGGTTTTTGCAGGTTTATATGCCCATTAGGAGGTAGTTTAGCAGTTTTAGGAAAAATCAGAATAACAGATAAACTTAAAAGAAGGCAAGAATGTGGTAATCCTTGTAACTTATGTTCAACTTCATGCCCAGTTAAAGCTATTCCATCAAGTGGAAAAAGAAAGGGTGAGATCATTATGAGTGAGTGTTTTAGATGTTTGGATTGTCAGTTAGAATATACTGATGATAAAAGATGTCCACCTTTGGTTCAAATAAGAAAAAATCAAGTTATTTAAATGAAAAAATTATTATCGAGAAGATCAACAATAAAAATAATTGCAAGTGCTTTAGCAATAATACCTATAAATGCGTCTGCTAATAAAAATTTAGTTAGCTATTACTGGAAAAGTTCAGCACTAGGTATTCCCGTAGATATGAAAATTATTACAAAAAATAGAAGCCATTTAGAAGAATTATTATTTTTAATTAATTCTGAGATAAAAAGATTTGATAAAATTTTTTACTTACAAGATGCGCATAGTAAAATTAATTTATTAAATAGAAATAAAGTTTTGATAAAACCTGATATAGAATTACTGAATGCAATAAATTTAACTGAGAATTTATTTTTATTAAGTAAAGGTTCGTTTGATATTACAGTTCAAACTCTCTGGAATAGTTTTTCTTCTGATAAGAAAGTTGATACAAATGGAATAGGTTTTCATAATATTTCCTCTTCATCAAAAAAAATTACCTTATTAAATAAAAACACGCAAATTACTTTAAACTCAATAGCTCAAGGTATATTAACTGATAGAATTCATGAAATTTTATTAAATTCTGGGATAAAAAATCATCTTATAAATTTTGGAGAAGGAAAAGCCTCTGGTTTTTCTAATAATAATAATAGATGGCGTTTATATGAAAAAAACAATTATATTGATGTAACAAATAAAGGATTTGCTGTAAGTGAGCCTAAAAGTACAATTTTACCAAATAATAAAAGCCATTTATTTAATGCTAAAATTTATGATTCGGCGCTATTTATTCCAAATAAAACTACCGTAATTGCAGAAAATGCGACCATAGCGGATGGCCTTTCTACAACTTATGCTGTATCTGATCCAAAAACTCAAAAAAAGTTAATAAAAGAATTCCCTAAAGTACAATTCATAATAAGCTAATATTGTTACCTATATTTACTCAGCTCTTCAGAAAGTCTAAAAGCTAATTCTAATCCTTGACTAGCATTAAGTCGTGGATCACAATGCGTATGATAACGATCTCCTAAATTTTCTTCTTTAATTTCTTGTGAACCGCCTACACATTCAGTGACGTCTTGACCTGTCATTTCTAAATGAATTCCGCCAGCATAACTTCCTTCTGATCTATGAATCTGAAAAAATTGCTCTACTTCACTCATTACATTATCAAAAGCTCTAGTTTTATACCCTGTTTGAGCTTTAAAAGTGTTTCCATGCATTGGGTCACATGACCATACTACTTTTCTACCCTCTTCACCGACTTTTCTAATTAAACTAGGTAAAACATTCCCTATATTATCTCTCCCCATTCTAGAGATTAATGTGAGTTTTCCTGCCTCGTTATTAGGATTAAGTTTATCAATTAGACTTATTAATTCATCATTAGTCATGGAAGGCCCTACTTTAACGCCAATAGGGTTACCTATTCCCCTCATAAACTCTATATGAGCTTCATCTAAACCTCTGGTTCTCTCTCCTATCCATAACATATGAGCTGAACAATCATAATAATCCTCTGTTATACTATCTATTCTGGTTAAGCTTTGTTCATAGCCCAAAAGTAATGCTTCATGAGAAGTAAAAAAATCTACCTTTGAGACTAGGCCGGCAGTATTTTTATTTATTCCGCAAGCTTTCATAAAATCTAAACAGTCGCCTATTCTATCTGCAATCATTCTATACTCATTATCTTGACTACTTCCCTCTAAGAATTCCAAATTCCACCTATGTACCTCATGTAAATCAGCATATCCACCAGTTGCAAAAGCCCTTAAAAGATTCAATGCTGATGCCGCTTGACTATATGCTCTAATCATTCTTTCTGGATCAGGTTCTCTAGAAGATACTTCAAAATCTATTCCATTTACTATATCGCCTAAATAAGAGGGCTGTTTTATATTATCTCTAGTTTCAAAAGGTTCAGACCTTGGCTTTGCAAATTGTCCAGCAAGGCGTCCCACTTTAACTATAGGCAATGAAGCACCATAAGTTAATACTGCAGCCATTTGTAATATTACTCTAAATGTGTCTCTTAAATTATCTGCATTAAACTCCGCAAAAGATTCTGCACAATCACCGCCTTGTAATAAAAAAGCTTTTCCTTCTGACACATCTGCTAATTTCTCCTTTAAAGTTCTTGCTTCACCAGCAAAAACTAAAGGGGGAAGTGTTTTAAGTTTATCCTCAACTTCCTTTAGCTTATTTAAATCTGAATAAATAGGTTGATGCTTGATAGGAAAATTTCTCCAAGAATCTATAGACCATTTAGAATTCATAATTTATTACCTTTAATATACTTTATTTATAATATTGAGCATTATGATTACTGTCTGTGAGTATTATTTACAAGTTTTTATTATATAAATTTTTATTTTAAAGTTACTAACTCTTCAGCTGCTGTAGGATGTATCCCCATGGTGTTGTCAAAATCATCTTTAGTAGCACCTGCCTTAATTGCTACAGCACATATTTGTATTATCTCTGGCATATCATCACCTATACCATGAATACCTACAACTTTATTATCATGTTTAGAAACAATCATCTTTATATATATCTTTGTATTCCGTCCGCCTAGCGTTTGTTTCATTGGCTTAAAGGAAGTCTTAAATATAGATATTCCTCCTTTATTAGCAAATAATTCTTCTGCTTGTCTTTCAGTTAATCCTACTACACCTATTGCAGGTTGTGTAAATACTGCTGACGCAACATTACTATAATCACAAACCTTATTTAAGCCTCCAAATCGATTATCTGAAAAAACCTGACCTTCAGCTATAGCTACAGGAGTAAGATTTATTCTATTAGTAACATCTCCGATAGCATAAATATTTTTAACATTAGTTTCATTATTTCCATCAACTATAATTTCACCAATACTTCCTGTTTTTATTCCTACTTTTTCCAAGCCCAATTCAGGAGTATTTGGAACTCTACCTGTTGCAAACATTACTTCATCTGAAATAATTTCTTCTCCATTACTTAATAACGTCGATAATCCATCTGAAGTTTTAGAAACAGAAGTTATTTCCATTTCTGTATAAACATTTATTTTAGAATTTCTTAATTCTTCAGTTATTAGCTTAGAAATATCACTATCAAACCCCCTTAATATATTAGCTCCTCTATACACTATTGTTACATTAGAGCCAAAAGAAGCAAATATACCTGCAAATTCTAATGCAATATAACCACCCCCATTTATAACAATACTATTAGGAAATTTTTTTAAATCTAATGCATCATCAGAATTTATACATAATTCTTTTCCTTGAATATCAGGCATATAAGCCTTACCTCCTACAGCAATTAGAATTGAGCTTGCAGTTAATACTTTTCCATTAACTTCAACTTCATTTTGACTTATTAATTTCGCAAAACCATTTATAATAGTTGTCTTGGACAGTAGATTTAAATAAATTTTATTTAATCTATCTAACTCATTATTTTTATTATCAATAAGTTTTTGCCAATCATGTTTATAAGAATCTACTTGCCACCCAAAACCTTCTGAATCTTCAATTTCACTTGCAAAGTGTGAGCCATATACCAGTAGTTTTTTTGGCACACATCCTCTTAAGACGCAAGTCCCACCAACTTTTACACTTTCAATTATAGCAACCTTTGCTCCATAATTTGCCGCTATTCTTGCTGCTCTTACTCCGCCTGAACCAGCGCCTACAACAATTAAATCAAAATGATTATCATTTGATACTTTATTATTCAAAATTTACTCCATATAAATATAATAAAATTATATATATTTATTTACACATTATAGCTAGGTTATTTTATCATGAAAAATATATTAATTATATTTATATGTATTATTTGCTCGCCATTATATTCTTATTCTCAGGATATTGAAAAATGTTCGAATAATCTTAACTCTTATGAAATTGATAAATGTCTTAAAGATTTAAAAAGCGTGCTAATGAATAAAGATATAATTCTCACAATATATTCAACTGACAAAAGCTTATATAAGAATAAAAATATTTTTTTAAGTATCTGTGACGAAAACATTAATTCATATAAATATTCAGATAGAAATGGTAATTTAACTATTAGGTTAAAGTCTAAATACCTCTCACAATGTAAAGCCTTAATAAAATTAGAGTTAATAAGCGAATATGGTCTTTGCCCTGACGGAAAATATGCCATAGCTAATTGGGATTCAATGGAGTTAAATAACTTTACTCATTTTTCTTGTAGCAACTTAAAATAATTAGTTATGCTATCAGTCAAATTATTTTGAAGATTACTAATGCTATAAAATTTATGAATATGTTTAAAAGCTAAATTACACATATTTTTATGTAAATCTGAATTAGTAATCAGTAAAATTATTGCATCAGCTATTTCCAGAGGATTTTTTTTTTCAACTAAAATTCCATTTTTCATATTATCATTAATTATTTCGACTGGGCCATCACAATTGGTAGAAATAACAGGCTTTCCATAAGACATTGCTTCTATAACTGTTAAACCAAAAGGTTCAAAATGTGAAGGCTGACAAAATATATCAATATTATTAAAAAATTCTTGTTTATCAATTATCCAGCCTGGAAAATCTAATTCAGGTATACCCTCAGCATATTTTTTTAATTCCTGGTATAATAATCCATCACCCGCTAAAATTGCTTTAAAATTATAACCTTTTTTCTTTATAATTTTTAAAGCATCTATAAAATCATAAAATCCTTTTTTTTCTACCATTCTTCCCAATGCACCAATTACAATATTATTTTTATCTATATCTTTAAATTTTACATTAGGTAATTTTAATAAAACATTCGGGCAATATATACATCTATTTTTATCTATACCAAAATCAACTAGATCAGAAATAATATTTTTATTTACTGAATAAATAAGATCAGCCTTTTTATAATATTTCAACTGTGAAAATTTTGATGTATGATTAACAGCAAATATAGGTTTTTGAGTATTTTTTTTTATTATAGAAATTAGCTTAGCATTATGAACAAAACAAGCATCTGCCTCATTTAAAATTTTTTTAATCCATATAGAACAACCTAATTTTAATAAATATTTATCTAAAGTATTAAATTTATAAATATTTATATAATTATAGTATTCTTTAATATTTACAGCTTTATTAACAGAACTTACAGCATCTGAAAATGCAGGTAAAATTATTGATAATTTATAACCTTCTCGAACTAATGCCAAGGCATGTATAGCAATCATATTTGATATACCACCTGGCTTAGAATCGAAAGAAATTAAGGCTAAATGATTATTTTTCATAAAGAAGTTTAGTCATCTATTCCTGCTATTAACATATATTTAGTTTCTAAATATTCATCAATACCTTCAGCAGCACCTTCTCTACCAATACCTGACTCTTTTATTCCACCAAAAGGGGCTACTTCAGTAGAAATTACTCCAGCATTGATCCCTACCATACCATATTCTAATGCTTCAGCTACTCTATATATTCTTCCTATATCTCTACTATAAAAATAACCAGCTAAACCATAATTACTATCATTTGCCATTTTAATAACTTCTTCCTCAGATGAAAACTTAATAAGAGGTGCAACAGGGCCAAATGTTTCCTCATAAAATATTTTCATCTTGTTTGTAACATTAGTCATTACAGTAGGTTTATAAAACTGTTTTCCCGCATTATCTAAAGCTCCACCTGTCATTACCTTAGCACCTTTACTTACGGCATCTTCTACATGACTTTGAACTTTCTCAACTGCAGACATAGTTATAAGGGGCCCTATTTGAGCACCGTCTTCTCTACCATCAGAAACTTTAAGTGCAGCTGATCTTTCGGAGAATTTTTTTGCAAATTCATCATATATTTTCTCATGTACAAAAATTCTATTAGCGGAGACACAAACCTGACCGCTATTACGATATTTATTTGCCATTGCCCCTTCTACAGCTTGATCTAAGTCAGCATCTTCAAATATAATTAAAGGTGCATGTCCTCCTAGTTCCATAGATACTTTTTTTATTGTAGAAGCTGTTTTAGCTATTAAAGCTCTACCTACGTTAGTTGAGCCCGTAAAAGAAATTTTACGTACATGATTATTAGTACATAATTCATCGCCAACCTCAGAAACATTCTCTTCAGAAACAGAGATAAGATTTATTACACCTTTTGGAACTCCTGCGCGATGTGCTAATTCAACTAGTGCAGTTGCAGAAAATGGAGTAGAACCCGCAGGTTTTATAACAACAGGACAACCTGCCGCTAAAGCGGGAGCAACTTTTCTGGTAATCATAGCTGCTGGAAAATTCCAGGGCGTAATAATACCACAAACACCTATTGGTTGCTTTATAGACATCATTCGTCTATCAGCCATAGTTGAAGGAATAGTTTTACCATAAGTTCTTTTAGCTTCTTCAGAAAACCAATCAGTAAACCAAGAAGCATATATTATTTCACCTCTAGAATCAGCGATAGGTTTCCCATTCTCTAATGTCATAATTAAAGCTAAATCATCTATATTTTCTAAAATAAGCTCATGCCATTTTCTAATTATAATTGATCTATCTTTTCCTGTAAGCTTTTTCCATGCTACCCATGAATTATTAGCAGCATCAATAGCTTTAATTGTATCAGATTTAGAACAATTTGGCATAGAACCAACTAAAGTTAAATCGGAAGGATTATGAACATCAAAAGTATCTAGGCTATCTGAATCAACCCATTCACCATTGATAAAACATTTTTGCTTAAATAAATTTTGATCTTTTAACTGGAAAGTTAAATCACCTGTATCTATATCCATCTAATCCTCCTTAATTTAAATGTAAGTCCTACCATACTAATCAATATACATATTTATGCATTAAATATTTAAAAAATATTATAAATATAGTTTATGAGAATTTAATTTTAGCCATTTTTTTTGAACTTTATAATCACTCATATATTTTTCTACGTGACTCCAAAAATTTCTTGAGTGGTTTGGTTGTTTTATATGACATAATTCATGTATTATTAAATAATGAATTACTTCTAGTGGAGCCATGATTATACGCCAATCATAAGAGATGGTTTTTTTTGAATTACAACTACCCCATTTACTTTTATATTCACCGAACACTATTTTTTTTGCTGAATCTCCTATAAGAATTTCGTAATAACTATTTGTTTTTATTATATATTTCTTTGATTCTTTAATGTACCAATTTTTAATATTGTTTTTTATATTATCTTTATTTATATGATTGATTACCTCTACAATGATATTGTTCTTATCTATATAAACATTATCTTCATTAGATTTTTTTATATTTAATGAATACTCAGAACCTAAATATAAAAATTTATCACCATTTTCATACCTTCTGATTATGGATAAGTTAGCCTCATCTAAAGCTAACTTGTTTTTTATCCAATTTATTTTCTTTTCTATTATGCTATCAATTTCATTATCTAAAACAAATTTAGGTGCAGATATAACTACTTGTTGGTTTTTAATTTTCAATGATATAGTTTTAAGTCTATTAGTTCTTTTTATAATAATATTAAAATCATATTTCATATATATTTAACTTTAATTATTTTTTAGACTCATATTCCCACTCTGGGATTATTTTTAATAATGCTGCAATTAGTTTATATAAATTTTTATCTGATATTGTAAATGAAGGCATTAAATAAATTACATCTAGAAATGGTCTAATCCAAACGCCTTCTTCAACAAATCTTTTTCTTAACCAATTTAATTTATTTAACTCTTTTACTTGAATAACTCCTAAAGCCCCTTTAACCCTCACATCTATAACTGATGTAAAATCCTTACACTGTAATAAACCTTTTGAAAGTGTTTGCTCAATGTTTTTTACCTGTAATAGTCTAGGTTTATCTTTAAATAATTCTAATGACGCATTTGCAGCTGCACATGCTAGAGGATTGGACATATATGTTGGTCCATGCATCAGAGCATCTTCTTCTCTGTCTGATAAGAATGCATCGTATATAAGGTCAGTTGACACAACACCAGCTAAAGATATTGATCCACCAGTTAATGCTTTACCTAAACATATTATATCTGGTTTTATATTACTATTTTCAAATGCAAACATAGCCCCCGTTCTCCCGAATCCAGTAGCTATTTCGTCAACTATAAATAGAATATTATTATCATTTGCAATATCACTAATAAATTTTAATGTATTATCATCATGAAATTTAAAACCTCCTGCACACTGAATTAATGGCTCAATAATAATTGCAGCTAAATCTTCTTTATTATTGATTATAACGTTCTTGAAGTTCTCTTTTGTTCTATCATTAATTGGCACATCAATATTTAATTGTTCTGGTACATAACTCTTAAATAAAGAATGCATACCTTCTTCAGGGTCACAAATAGACATTGCACCTAAAGTATCTCCATGGTAACCATTCTTGAAACTTAAAAATTTTCTCTTATTTGGCCTGTTTTTATTAGTCCAATATTGTATAGCCATCTTCATTGAAACTTCAACTGCTACTGAACCAGAGTCTACAAAAAAGAAATGATTATAAATAGACGGAAGTAATGATTTTAAATTTGTCGCCAGCTCTTCAGCAGGATTGTGTGTGAAACCTCCAAACATAATATGAGGCATATCATTAAGCTGTTTACTCATTGCATGAATTATTTCTGGATGATTATATCCATGACATGCTGTCCACCATGAGGAAACACCGTCTATAAGGACTTTATTATTTTCTAAAGTTATTTCTGACCCTAGAGTTTTTATAGCTTTTGGGACATAATCCAAATGCTTCATTTGCGCATATGGATACCACAGATTTGGATGAGGGTTATTCAAAATATTAGGATACTTCTTTTATTACCTCTTTAAAGGTAATCTTAGTTTCACCAGTAAGACCAAAATCATCTAACATCCTAGAATCTTTATCTGTACCAGGGTTATCAGCTGTAAGTAATACATCTCCTAAAAATATTGAACTTGCCCCAGCTAGAAAACATAAAGCTTGTGTTGAATCTGACATTTCTGCTCTACCAGCTGATAACCTAACAGTAGATAATGGCATCATTATTCTGGCTAAAGCTATTGTTCTTACTAACTCTATATGGCTTAATGACTCAACATCTCCAAGAGGTGTTCCAGGGATTCTGATTAACATATTAATAGGAACGCTTTCAGGATGTTGATCTAAGTTAGATAAAGTCCTTAACATTTCTGATCGATCATATCTTGTTTCGCCCATACCTATAATACCTCCAGAACATACTTTAACTCCAGCGTTTCTAACTTTACCTAAAGTATCTATTCTATCAGAAAAATTTCTAGTTGTTATAATGGAATTATAAAACTCTTCAGATGTATCAATATTATGATTATAATAATTTAGTCCTGCATTAGCTAACTTTTCAGCATGCCCATCTTTTAGCATACCCAGAGTTACACAGCTTTCTAAACCTAAATCATTTACTACTTCCACCATTTTGCAAACTTGATCTATATTTTTATCTGTTGGCCCTCTCCAAGCTGCTCCCATACAAAATCTAGTTGCACCTTCTTTTACTGCATCTTCTGCAGCTTTAACTACTTCTTCTAGAGAGATTAAAGGTTCTTTTTTTAAGTCAACATTATGATGCGCACTTTGAGAGCAATAAGAACAATCTTCAGGACAAGAACCTGTTTTAATACTCAATAATTTACTTTTTTGAATTTCATTTTTTGGAAAATTACTTCTATGAATAGTCTGAGCCTGATATACTAAATCTAATAATGGCATATCTATTATAGCTTTAGCTTCTTTTACAGTCCAATTATGTCTTAAAATTGAATTATTGTTATATATTTTATTCATAATGGCTAATATAGTATTATTAAAATATTGAGCAAGTAAGAAATGATATGAATAGTAAAATAATTTCTCTCTATAAAAATAAACTGTCTGATATAAGTAAATTATCGCAGGCAAGAAATTTAGTAACGACTAGGAGAGATAATGATTTAAATGTTATAAGGAATAAAAAACAACTGATTTCTTTTAGTTGCAACGATTATCTTGGTCTTAGTAAAAATAAGGAAGTAATTAATGAGAGTATTAAGGCTACTAAAAAGTATGGCTCAGGCTCAGGAGCATCAAGACTAGTTTCTGGAAATAACCCATTATATGAAGAATTAGAAAATTTATTAGCTAAATATAAAAAATCAGAGTCTGCTTGCGTTTTTGGAAGCGGGTTTCTTACTAATGCAGGAATAATTCCAGCTTTAACTTCTAGTAAAGATCTATTATTATATGATGAATTAAGCCATTCATCTACAAATATAGGGCTGAAATTATCTAATGCTAAATCTATAAAATTTAAGCATAATGATGCTAATCATCTAGAATCACTCCTAAAAAAACACAGAAATAATTTTTTTCACTGCTTTATATTTACTGAGGGTGTCTTTAGTATGGATGGAGATAGAGGTAAAATTAGAGAATTAGCTATGCTCGCAAATAAATATGATGCCTCCATTATTTTGGATGATGCTCATGGTTTTGGGGTTTTAGGTCAAGGTAGAGGATCACTACATGAATTTAACCCAGTACCAGAGGTATTAATTCAAATGGGGACATTATCAAAAGCCATTGGAAGTTATGGAGGTTTTGTTACAGCTCCTAAAACAATTATAAAATTATTACATAGTAAAGCTAGAAGCTTGATTTATACAACAGGACTTCCACCAGGTACTTTAGCCGCATCATTAAAAGCTCTTAAAATAATTATAAAAAAACCTGACTTAACAAAAATACCATATGAACATGCTAAGTTATTTTGTAAAAATGCTGGTTTACCCACACCTGAATCTTCTATAGTATCAAAAATTCTTTATGATGAAAGACATACTATCAAAGCATCAAAAATATTTGAAAATCATGGATATTATATTGGTGCTATTAGACCACCTACAGTTCCTAAAAACACCTCAAGATTAAGGTTTACATTTTCCTCTGTTCATAAGAAAAAGGATATTAAAAAATTAGCCCAAGTTTCTAGAAATTTATTTAAAGATTGAACTGATTATGAAAAAAAATGTTTTTATTACTAGTACAGGCACTGATATAGGAAAAACATTTTTAACAATAATGCTTATTAAGAGAGCCATTAAATTAAACTTAAAAGTGAATGCTATCAAACCTATAATCAGCGGCTTCGACCTTAATAATTTGTATGAGACAGATACAGGAATTATTTTAAAAGCCTTAAACAGTTCGTCAACTAATATAGATAAAATATCTCCATGGAGGTTTAAAGACCCTCTATCTCCAGACATGGCAGCAAAAAATGAAGATAGATATATACAATTCGAAGATTTATGTACCTTTTGCAAGAATAGTATTAACAATGATATGCATGATTTTAACTTAATTGAAGGTGTGGGTGGAACTATGGTTCCAATAAATAATAACTATACAATCATGGACCTAATTACTAGTCTAAATATTCCTGTTATATTAACCATAGGCTCTTACCTAGGAAGTATAAGTCATACTCTTAATGCTTATAAAATTTTAAATATACATAATGTAAATATTAGTTCTATTGTTATGATGCAGAGTGATGTTAATGATGTAGGTTGTGAAAAAACTTTAAAATCTCTTGAAAACTATATTAAAAATACTCCTATAATTTATTTTAAAAGAAATGATTTTGAATCTAAAAAAGTAGATAAAATTTTGAATTATTTATAATTTTATATAAATTATTTTATCAGGAGTTACTCAGATGAATAATATTTGTATTATATCATTTTATAAATTTGTAAAAATATTAAATTTAGAAAATATAAAATTAAGAATAGAAAATATTTGTAATAAATACGATATTAAAGGAACTATATTATTAGCAACTGAAGGTATTAATGGTACTATTGAAGGTTCTCATAGTAATATAGGCAAATTCCTAATAAAATTTAAAATGGATGAAAATTTTTCTGATATAGAACCAAAATATTCATATGCTGAAAAAGACTCTTTTAATAGAATGAAAGTCAGACTCAAAAAAGAAATAGTAACAATAGGTAATACTGAGGTTGATCCAAATAAATATATTGGTAAGTACATTGAACCAACGGAGTGGAATGAATTTATCTCAGACCCTAATACAATTTTAATTGATACTAGAAATGAATATGAAGTTTCTATAGGGACATTTAAAGGTTCTATTAATCCTAAAACTAAAAGTTTCCGGGACCTCCCAGAATGGATTAAAAATAACTTAGAAACTAAAGATAAAAATTATAAGAATAAAAAAATAGCTATGTTTTGCACTGGAGGTATAAGATGTGAGAAATCTACATCTTACTTAGTACAAAAAGGGTTCACAAACGTTTCTCATTTAAAAGGAGGGATATTAACATACTTAGAAAATGTTCCTAAGAGTAATAGCTTATGGGATGGTGAATGTTTTGTATTTGATCAAAGAGTTTCCGTTGCTGAGGAATTAAAACCTGGAAGTTATGTTATGTGCCATGGGTGCCGAATGCCCCTTAAGCATGAAGACACAAAATTAGCAACATACATACATGGTGTTTCCTGTAAATATTGTCATGATAAAAAAAGTGAAGAAAGTAAAAAAAGGTATGCAGATAGACAGAAGCAAATAGATTTAGCACTAAAAAGGGGGGAAAAGCACATAGGTAGTAAACCTAAAGCTGAATCAAATAAAATAAGGAATAATAATGAATAAAAAACCTATCTTATATTCCTTTAGAAGGTGCCCCTATGCCATGCGAGCTCGAATATTTATTAAACTGTGCCGGATAGAGGTACAATTAAGAGAAGTTATATTAAGGGATATTCCTCAAGAAATGAGGGATATCTCACCTAAAGCAACTGTGCCTGTTTTACAACTAAATGATGGAACTATCCTAGAAGAAAGTCTAGATATTATGAATTGGGCTGTTAATATTAATGATCAATTTAATTTAAAAAAATCTAAAAATGATAATATTGAAATACATAATAAAGTATTAAATATGTTTGATAATAATTTTAAATTTCACCTAGATCGATATAAATATAATACTCGTTATGATGCTAGTGACGGCATTCAAGCAAAAGAAATACATC